>ERZ795058.1950-NODE-1950-length-25980-cov-7.497512_pt1 | contig 25980 bp, 19 predicted proteins | sample MGYA00375142_ERZ795058 | MGnify/ENA primary metagenome ERZ795058 (study PRJEB30187, sample SAMN05720210) | activated sludge metagenome | isolation source: anaerobic digester from wastewater treatment plant | place: Japan | collected 2015-04-20 ... | reverse complement strand
ATCTACAACTTAAAATTCAGAGCGTAATTCTTTCCGGTATCCGCTTCCCTGATCCGGAGTCTCAGCTCTTTTACTTTTTTCGATTCCCCGGGGAAGAAAATAAATCCGTGCGCCACTTCCTGGGGAACAACGGCCCGGTTGTCGAGCGACCTCGTCTGCAGGTCGTCGCGAATCGCGTGCCTTGCTTCCGGGTCAGACATCCCCTGTGCCCCTCCTATTGTTGCGCCGATTGCGCCGCCCGCGGCGGCCCCGCGCATTGCGCCCTCTCCGATACTCCGTCCCGAAACGATTCCTATGGCCGCTCCGATTATGGCGCCGGCTGTGGCGCCGAGAGCGCCTTTCTGGATCGCTCCGGGAGCGATTTCGCCGTATTCCGTTTTTTTCTGGAGCCTGTCATAAGCCATTCGGGCGTCGAGGACCGGCCAGAGATTGTCGTCAACATCGACTAAATACGTCTGGTTGGGGATGATTTCGATCCGGTGCGGTCCCTTGTTGTCGAAAACAACCTGAACCGGGAGTACGCCGGCGCCGATAATATTGAATCCAAACGCCTTTTCCGCATCCCCTTTATCGTCGTAAGCCCGGGCCGCGATCTGAGCCCCCGCCGCTTCCGTAACATTAGGATAACCGGAGGGAAGCTTGAAAGGAACGACCTGCCGCTCATATCTGGCGCATGACAACAATAAAAACAGCGCTATCATTGCCGCGATGGTTCTGAATATCCGGTCCATTGCATTACCTCTTTCCTTTTTCATCTCTGCCATAATATACAATGGCGTCGATAATTGTCAAAATATAAGTGGCCTCTTGTATTCACGTGGAGACATGAAAAAAAGCTTGCTGATTCACGAAAAATTCCTAAGAATGCCCCATGTTTCTGATTTATAATCTGCTCTTGTGGTTGAGCGTAATTATCCTGGTCCCTGTTTACGGGGCCAAGATAATCTTTGGCGGCAAATACCGAAGGAGCATCGGCCCCAAGCTCGGGGTTATTTCTCCGGAGCCGGAAATTCCCGGATCCCCGCGGATCTGGCTCCATGCCGTTTCCGTCGGTGAGGTAGTGGCAGCCGCCCCGATTATTTCCTGGCTCCGGGAGAAATTTCCTCAGGCCTGCATCGTCCTTTCCACCAGCACCGAGACAGGGCAGGAACTGGCCCGCAAGTCGGTCGGCCAGGCCTCCAGGCTGATTTATTACCCTCTCGATTTCCCATTCATCATCCGGAAATATCTGAACCGGCTGAAGCCGGATATCTTTGTCGCCGTCGAAACGGAAATATGGCCCAATCTGATCCGGATGTGCCGGGATGATGGGACGGCGGTAGTCCTCGTAAACGGGAGGATATCTCCGCGTTCGTTTCGCAGATACCATGCCACCCGCTTTTTCTGGCGGCGTGTGCTCGGCATGGTCGACAAGATCGGCGCCATATCGGATGTAGACGCGGGGAGGCTCAGGGAAATCGGCGTTCCGGGCCGGAGGATAACAGTACTGGGCAATACCAAGTTCGACAGCATTCTGAACCGGGTCGATCGGGCTGCAGAGGAGACTCTGAGAACGGAACTGAATTGTCCGCCGGATCAGAAGGTGCTGGTGGCCGGCAGCACGCACCCCGGTGAAGAAACGGCGATTCTTTACGTCTTTGGGGGGTTGCTCGAACGGTATCCCGATTTAAAGCTGATTCTGGCGCCCCGTCACGTGGACCGGGCGGAAGAGGTGCTTTCACTGATCAGGGGAAACGGTTTTGAGAATGTCCTCACGTTAAGCAAGGCCGGGAAAGGAAGCGCGATACAGCCGGGAAACATCATTCTGGTCGATGTAATCGGGGAGCTGTTCCGCCTGTACTCGCTGGCGTCAGTCGTGTATTGCGGGGGAAGTCTTGTGCCCAGGGGGGGACAGAATATCATAGAGCCGGCGGCATGGGGAAAGGTGGTATTCTGCGGGCCCCACATGGAGGATTTTACCGATGAAAAAAACCTGCTGGAAAGCACAGGCTCTCTCATTACCGTACATAATGAGCGGGAGCTTCTGCAAGGCATTCTGAACCTGCTCGAAAATCCGTCGGAGCTTTCCCGCAGAGGCGAGGCGGCCGGGAGGTCTGTTGCCGCGAGCGCCGGCGCCGCCCGGAAATATGCCGAGCTTATAACAAGCGTACTGGAAAAACGGACCAGATCGGAACGTAAGGTGTAAAGAGTAAGGTGTAAGGTGTTAAAGAGTTAAGAAACACCTTACGCCTTACTCTTTACACCTTACGAATTTATTATTCCTGCGCGCGCCGGACGTACTCCCCCCATTTGCCGTCCACCCAAACCTGGAGCTGGTTAAGCTGATCGATGCTCATTTTTTTAAACCGGCCCTGCCGCTCCACATACTGAACGACCGGCTTGCGGGTTCCCTTTTCCGCGATTGTTCTGCTTCTTCCGGTAAGGCGCAACTTGCCGTTCTCGATTTCGAATAAGACGGCGACTCCCGTCTCCACCGCCAGCCTTCCCATCCTGACGGTATCTTTCGGCGGATACGCCCAACCGGGAGGACAGGGAGTATGTATATGGATATACCTTGTGCCCTTGATTTTTTTTGCCTTGACGAACTTTTCGTAAAGGTCGATGGGATAGGAGGGGGATGTTGTGGCAATGTACGCTATGTCGTGCGCCTCCATGATCTTTGTGAAATCTTTTTTGTGCTGCTGCTTTGTCAGGACCGGAGTGGTCGAGGTCAGAGCGCCCAGGGGAGTGGCGCTTGAGCGCTGCGTCCCCGTATTCATATAACCTTCATTGTCGTAGCAGACGTAAATAAAATCTGTGCCGCGTTCGGCGGCGCCGCTCAGCGACTGGATACCCATATCGTAGGTTCCCCCGTCTCCCGCGATGGCAACCACCGTCACGTCCGTCTTGTTCAAGGCCTGAAGCCCCGCAACTATTCCCGATGCCGAAGCGGCGGTGCTGGCGAAAGAGCAATTCAGGCAGGGAATCATGACGGGAGTGCCGGGATACAATCCCTGCAGAACGCACAAACAGCTCGCCGGCAGGGTAATAATCGTGTTTTCTCGGAGAGCCTTCAAGGCGAAGCGGTACGCGAGCGACAGCCCGCACCCCTGGCATGCCCTGCTTCCGGGCAGAATGTATTCTTTTGCATTAAGCTTGAATAAATTTTCCGGCATATTAATCACCTATCTTTAGCGAACTTCCTGATGTATGCGTCATGCCGGCGAAGGCCGGCATCCAGCAGGCAGGCGTGGATTCCGGCTTCCGCCGGAATGACTCCGCAGGTTGCGCTCTTTTGATCAGCCTGTCTCACCCGCAGTTTACCCATTCCGTCGGCCGCTCCGGTTTTCCCGCTTCCAGTTCGGCGAGGGAAGATTTTGCGGCTTCCGCCAATTCGCCCGATTTTACGTCTCTCCCGCCCAGTCCGGCGATGAAATTATAGATGGGCGCGCGTTTTCCCGTGGCGTACATGACGGCTTTTATTTCCGAGCAAAGCCCCCCTTCGAATCCGTAGCTGATGCTCTTTTCGAAAATCAGTATCCCTTTCGCCTTTTGCAGGGCCCGGCGAATATCTTCCTTCGGGAACGGCCGGAACGCCCTGATCCCGACCACCCCGGCCCTGATTCCTTCCGAACGCAGCAGGTCTGCCGCCATGGTAGCCTCGCTTGCCAGCGATCCCATGCCGACCAGCATGATTTCCGCATCATCCGTCCTGTATTCCCAGAGAACCCCGCCGTGATCGCGCCCGAATACGTCCGCAAAAGATCTGCTGGTCCCGGCTATAACTTCCCGGGACCGGTCCAGAGCCGTTTGCAGTTTGCAGCGCATCTCCATGTATCCGTCGCAGAGGACGCCTTCCGTATCTTCCCGTTTCCAGGGGAAGAGGACGGGATTCAGATTTTTCGGGTTTTCAGGGGAGAGGACGGTATGGGGCACATAAGGGGGAAGGAATGCTCGAACCTTGTCCGCATCAGGCACTTCAACCGGCATCATTGTATGAGAAAGCACGAAGCCGTCGTAGCAAACCATCACCGGGACATAGACAGTCTCCGCGATACGGTAGGCCTGGATCACGGAATCCAGGATTTCCTGGTTGTTCCGGCAGTAAATCTGGATCCAGCCCGTATCTCTCTGCGCGAGGGAATCCTGCTGATCGTTGAAAATCGTCCAGGGCGCTCCCACTCCCCTGTTCACGCAGCACATTACGATAGGCAGGCGGGAGCCGGCAGCCCAGTGCAGCTGTTCATGCATGTAAAGCAGGCCGTTGGCGCTCGTCGCGGTAAAGACCCGGGCGCCGACAGTGGAAGCCGAAATGCAGACAGTCATGGCGGAATGTTCGCTTTCCACCCGCACGTACTCGGCGTGAAGCTTGCCGCTCTCAACGTTCTGGGACATTATTTCCGCAAGCTGGGATTGGGGGGTGATCGGATACGCCGCGACCACCTGGACGCCGCTCAGCACGGCCCCGATTGCCGCAGCCTGGTTCCCGGTCATGATCTGAACTCTGCTCATGACTTGTCCTCCCTGACCATCAGGATAGCTTTGGGCGGGCACTCTTCGGCGCAGATGCCGCAGCCCTTGCAGTATTCGAGATTGATCTCGATTGGAAGTCCCGCTTTGACGACCCCCTCGGGGCAGTACAGCCAGCAAAGGAAACACGCCGATTTCTTTTTCTGAAACGGTATGCACCTCTCGTGGGAAATCACGGGACGAAGACTTCTCCAGTCGCCGGTTTTTCCTCCTTCGCCTATCTGAGGCCCGCACATTGCAGCAACATTTGTGTCTTTTTTCTTCATATGGGTTCCTTTTAATAGGGCTAAGGGCTAAAGGCAAAGGGCAAAAGGCCCAATACCCAATACCTTTCCTTAATAACAGATCTGTTTTCCCATTAGCTGTTCGCCATTTTTTTTTCGCATTTTTTCATTGTAGTCATTTCGAAGGCAGCTTTGACCGTCGCATAATTTCTCATCAGGGCCTCCTGGGATATCTTTCCTTTCAAGGCCCTTTCGATGTTCTCGAGGGATACGATTCCCGTAGCGCGGGCGACTGCGCCCAACAGGGGGGTATTGACCACAGGAGCGCCTTCCTTCATCAGCCGGTGCTTGAGAGAGATCCCGGCCGCATCAACGGTCGCGATGTCGAGGCATGAATCCAGATTCAGATTGTCAGGCGACTGCGCGGTATTCACTATCAGCGTGCCGTAACTTTTTGTCCTGCTCAGGACGTCGACGACCTTGAAGATGGTCTCATCCAGCACCACGACAATATCGGCCCGCTCGATCTGGGAGAAGGTCCGGATCGGTTCATCGGAAATCCTCGTTGATGCCGTGAGGGGGGCCCCTCTTCTTTCCGGTCCGAAAGTGGGTGCGGATGTTACGCCCTTGTAGCCCTGCAGGTATGCTGCCTCGGCCATGATCTGCGCCGCGACGACCACTCCCTGACCGCCCCTTCCATGCCACAATATCTCGCGCATATAATTTCCCCCTCAAGTTAGTGGGCTAAAGGCTAAAGGTTAAGGGCGAAGGGCTAAGGGTAGCTGATAGCCGGTCATTGGTCTCGCTTTTTGTCGCCCTGGGCTGTTTGCCCTGAGCCAGCCGAAGGGTCGAAGGGTGCCTTTAGCCCTTTGCCTTTAGCCTTTAGCCTCTGGCCTTTAGCCTTGAGTCTAAAAAAACAAAAGGCCATGGTTACTGCACCCATGGCCTTCAGGAATTATCTTTTTCAGATACTATTTCCTAAAAACGGCGGGTGCGTTGAATGCACCCCTGAGAAGAGCGAGCAGGCACAACATGCCGCGATTTTCCTCATCCGCTCTTCCCTGCCGGTAGGACAATTCTAACTCCTTCTGGGAGATGATGAAGAAACATATGAAAAATAAAAGCAAAAGTCAAACTATTTTTACGGATCAGGTGCGGATTGACTGTGCACCTTCAATTTGTTAAAAGCAACTATCTTCATATGAGCGGGTAGAGTAAGCCTCTATCTTTAATCTCCTCCCCACTGATGGGGAGACCGAGAGGGGAGAGGGAATAAGAAAGAATTTCTTGTTATAGGGGGCGAAAATGGATCTTGGATTAAAAGACAGGGTGGCGCTGGTTGCAGGCGGCAGTTTGGGATTGGGTAGGGCAGTCGCGCTTCAGTTATCAAGAGAGGGAGCGAAGGTGGCAATCTGCGGTCTGGACGATCCGAGCCTGCCCGCGGCGGCCGAGCTGATCCGGAAAGAGACCGGAAATCCGGTCTTCTCGATCCCCGCGGACGTTACAAATATCGAACAGGCCCGCGGGTTCGTACGGAGCTCAATCGAGCATTTCGGGACTATCGACATCCTGGTAAATAACGCCGGGGGACCGCCGTCGGCCGGCTTTCTCGAAATAGACGATGATCTCTGGCATTTCGGATTCCGCCTCAATCTCATGAGCACGATCGTCATGACGCGCGAAGCTGTGCCGATCATGAAGGAAAAGAAATGGGGACGCATCATCAACATGACTTCGATCTCGGTCAAGCAGCCCATCGACGGCCTTATCCTCTCCAACACTATCCGCGCCGGCGTGATCGGCTTTGCCAAGTCCCTCTCCAATGAGCTGGCGCCTTTCCGCGTCACCGTGAACAACGTCTGTCCCGGTTACACTTTGACCGACCGGGTCCGGAATCTGGCCAAGACAGTCGCGGCAAAGCAGAATAAAAAACCTGAGGAGATAATCGCGGGCTGGGAAGCGGAGATTCCCATGAAGAGGCTGGGAACGCCGGAGGAATTTGCCTCGCTTGTGGCTTTCCTCGCCTCGGAGCAGGCCGGATATATAACCGGGGCAGCCGTCCAGATAGACGGGGGTTGGTATAAGGGGGTTATGTAAGGTTATCAGGTGTCAGGTATTGGGCGTTGGGTGCACTGAACTGCGGGAAAAGCGGGAAAGGCGCAAAAAACGGGTCTGTGCGGCGTTGGACATTGGGCGTTAGGCATCAGCGCATGCGGAGCCAGAACAGGACTTGATCCGCTATCGGTTTTCGTTATGCCGAAACCCGGATTGCGTTGGGGCAGGCTTTGATCCGGTATCCAGGATTTATTGCCCGTTTCCCTGGATTCCGGCTTTCGCCGGAATGACCGTTCCAATTGTCAAATAATTTTAAAGATGTCCTGGTACATTTTGCAGTAAACGATATTGCGGCACTCGACAAGGAAGCTCTGAAGAATAGCTATCTACCGATGGCCTGCCTGACAATCTGGAGATTTCTTTTCGCCTCTTCGTAGTTCGGCTGGAGGCGCACGGCTTGTTCGAGGTGATTGAGCCCCTCTTCCGCACGGCCGGTCCTTGCCAGGATCACTCCCAGACTGTTGTGGGCCTTGGCAAACTTCGGGTTGATTCTGATTGCCTGCCGCAAATGGGATACGGCCTCGTCCGTTTTTCCGGTCCTGGCGAGCGCCACACCCAGGCTGTTGTGCACCTCGGGTAGCTCGGGTTTTATCTTCAGGGCCTTTCTGAAAAAGGGTATGGCTTCATCTATTTTCCCCTGATGAGCGAGCGCCAGTCCAAGATTGGTCAACGCTTCCAGCGAGTCGGGATTCGCATTAAGAGCCTTTCTGAACTGCCTCACGGCTGCGTCGAGGTCTCCCTTGCGGACCATTTCGAGTCCGGCGCGGACATCCCGGTTTTCTGTCCCCTCTGTTATGCCTGCCGTTTGTTCGACGGCTGAGGGCCTTTTCGTCTTGTCCATCTTATTCATGGCGACTTGAAGGTTCTTCAGGGCGTCTTCAAATCCCGGATTGATCCGGATGGCCTCCCGGAAATGTGCAATCGCGCCTTCATTGTCGCCTTTCCGGCCAAGCGCGATCCCCAGGTTATTGTGCGCACCGGCGGAATCCGGGCGGAAGCGGATCGCTTCCCGGTAATGGGAGACCGCTTCATCCGTTTGGCCCCGCCGGGCCAGGATATTTCCAATATTGTAGTGAGTGTCCGCATCGTCCGGCTTGATCCGGAGCGCCTCGCCGTAATGCGCCAGGGCTTCATCATCCTTCCCGGTTGAGGCGAGGAGAGCGCCCATGTTGCCGTGGATCACGTAATTGCCGGTTGTTGCGCTCAGGGCGTTTTTAAAAAGCGCCTCGCTTGTTTTCCAGACCGGCAAATGGCGCCAGGTCGCCGCCGAGAGGGCGATAACCGCGGCTGCGCCCAGGGCCGGAACGATCAACTTAGCGCGGGATATTCTTTCCGCGAGATGGCCTGCCGTCCAGACGACCGCGATAAATATCCCGATCAGTGGGATATACGTGTACCGGTCCGCCATGGACTGGACGCCTACCTGCACCAGGCCGATCACGGGCACAAGCGTCCCAAGGTACCAGAACCAGCCTGTGGCTATATAGGGATGATTGCGGGCCGTCTTGAGGGCCGCGGCGGTCAGACCCGCAATAAGGATCCCCGATGCAATTACGGCTGCAGCCGGTATTTCAGCGGGGTATGGGTACAGGACGGCGAGAGGATGCGGCCAGAAGGTCCGGAAAATATATTCACCGTAGGTCGATAGTGCATTAGCCGTCCGTGTTCCGAACGGGATGTAACTCTGGAATGATATTTCCGCCTGCTGAGCATACAAAGTTGCGGCAATGGAAGCTCCGGAGAGGAGGAAAAGAGGCGTTTTTTCCAGCACAAGTCTTTTCAGGCCCGGCCTGTCCGGCGCGCCGGACAGGCTGATAACGCCGGGGGCGTATCTCCGGAGAGGCCAGAAATCCAGCAGCAAAAGGACGAAAGGAAGGGTGACAAGCATGGGCTTGGAAAGAAGACCCAAGGCGAATAAGAGGAGAACCAAAAGGTAGGTCGATGCCTGCGGGCGCCTGGAGTAGCGGGTATATGCAAGCAGGGTCAGCAGCAGGAAAAAGGTGCTGAGCACGTCTTTCCTCTCGGCGATCCAGGCGACGGATTCCACGTGCAGGGGATGAACCGCGAAAAGGAGAGCAACAAACATGCTCCTCCCTACGGCCCCCGTTGACGCCCACAGAAATAAATACAGGAGCGCGGCGTTCAGCGCATGGAAAATTGCATTTACAACGTGATGAGAACCGGCCTGCATTCCGAACAGCTGGACATCCGTCATATGGGAGATCCAGGTCAGCGGGTGCCAGTTGCTTGCGTGCACGGCAGTGAAAGCCCAGACAATGTTCTCCCGGTTCAATCCGGAGCGGACATGCTTGTTGCCGGTAACGTACTGGTCGTCGTCGTACATGACGAAATCGAAATTCCGGACGGGCGAGAATAGAACCAGGCTGATTACGATTATTGCCAGAACGGGAATGATCGTAAGGAGTTTCTTTTGTTTTTCAGATTGAATATGCATGGTTTTTCAAGCTTCCTTTTTCGGGGATAATGGAACCCCTCGTCTTCAGAGGCTGTGTCACAATAAGGCATATGCCGGCAAAATAGTCATACTGGCGAACCCCGGATCAGAGTCCGGGGCAGGCGCCGGTATCGGGTCCGGGGCGTCATTCCGGCGAAAGCCGGAATCCAGCAAGGATTATAATACTGGATTCCGTGTCGCGCTTCGCTTGCACGGAATGACAATGATCGAAATGCGACACAGCCTCTCAGGCGAAGTAAGTTGCCAATTGTCGCGAAGCGACTTGTCATTCCGGGCTTGACCCGGAATCCAGATCATTCTCTTAGTTCCTTTTCCGCGTGAACGATATCCGGATACCGGCAACTGCTGCGGGCTCCGAATTCGGGCCTGCCCCGGACCTGATACGGGTGAATCCGGCATTTTGTCTTGGTTCCCCGCTTCCGCGGGGACGGTGTCTGGATTCCGGCTCGTCGGCCGAGAATGACGGTTCCATTGGGAAAATTCCTGATTGCTCTGCAGCCGCTTCAGGCGAAGTAAGCTTCTAATTATGTCATCTGGACTTCTTTTGGAGAGCCAGCGCGTCCCTCAGGTTTTCCTGAGCAGTTTTATAATCCGGCTGAACCTCCAGCGCCTTTTGGAAACTGGCAATAGCCTCCTCAACCCGTCCCAGGAGGAGCAAAGTGCTGCCCAGGTTATTATAGCCCTTTGCGTAATCGGGCTTGATGCGCAAGGCCTCCCGGAAATGCACTACTGCCTCCTCGGCCCTCCTGGCGGCAACGAGGGAGTTGCCGAGGTTATAACGCGCCTCCGCCAGATTCGGCCTGATGCGCACCGCCTTTTCAAAGTAATTTATGGCGTCGTTCCAGTTTCCCCGGCCGGCCGCGGCATACCCGAGATTGAGAAACGCCGAAGCGTTTTCCGGCTTGAGCCGGAGGGATTCCCGGAAGCACCTCATCGCCTCCTCCGTTTTCCCCTGGGTTGCCAGCGCATCCCCCAAATTGCTGTATGCCTCCGCAGAATCCGGATTGATTAACAGGGCCTGCCAGAAGAGCGACACTGCCTCTTCCGTTCTGCCCTGCTTGTGGTACACCATTCCCAGATTATTAAAAGCGAAAGACTGTTTGGGATTATAGCTCATTGCCTTCTGGAAGTGCATGGCGGCGATATCGAGGTCGCCGCGCTCGAGAAAGGTCAGGCCGATATTGTTATGCGCCAGATGGTTGCGTTCCGTAACTTCTATCGCCCTTCCGAAAAGCGTCAGGTTGTCCCGCCAGTAAGATACCTGTTCCCAGGCGACAACTGCGAGCGACAAGATCACTAATACGGCCACAGCTGCGGCGGCTGAAGCCGCCGCTTTGAGCCGCACCGATTTCATAAGCTCGGGAATCCCCCATGCCGCCATGAGAAATATTCCTATGAGAGGGATATATGTGTATCTGTCTGCCATGGCCTGCGATCCGACCTGGACCAGCCCTATTACCGGCACCAGCGTCCCCAGGTACCAGAGCCATCCCACTGCAAGGAAAGGGAGGCGCCGGGCAATAAAAACAGAAACGGTAACAGCCGCCAGAAGCATGACAGAAAAGGCGGTCTGCCAGAGAGCTAATGATTCCGGGAAAGGATAAAAGGCCGCGAGATCCTGCGGCCAGAACATTTTCAGAATGTACTGAATGTATGAATATGAGGCGTTGGCGAAACGGGCCGGTATGGACAGGGACGTAATCGTTTCCACGGCGTCGCCCTGTTTTTGCGCCATATATGTGATGATGCAGGACGCGGCGGCAAATAAAAACAGGGGGATTTTTTCCGTTATCAGGGGAGCAAATCTTGTCATAAAAGGAACGGGAGCGGCTTCCGGTGCTATGCGGGCGAGCGGCCAGAAATCCAGAAGGAGCAGGACAAAAGGCAGAGTGACCAGCATCGGCTTTGCCATAAGCCCGAGTGCAAAGAGGATTAAAACAATCAGATATCTCTTTCTCACGGGCCTTTCGACATAAAGGGCGTAAGCCCCCATCGTGAGCATCCAGAAAAGGGCGCTCAGGACATCCTTCCGCTCTGCGGCCCAGGCCACCGATTCCACGTGAAGCGGGTGGAGCGCAAAAAGAGCGGCGACGAAGGCGCTTCGCCATAACATCCCGGTCATGCGGTTGAGAATAAGGAAGAGCAGGATGGAGTTCAGGATATGCAGAAAAACATTCACCAGATGATGCCGGCCCGCCTCCAGCCCGAAGATCTGGGAGTCCGCCATATGGGACAGCCAGGTCAGGGGATGCCAGTTGCTCGCATGGAACGAAGTGAATGCCCAGCGGATATTCTCGAGGGACAAGCCGCTGTTCACATATGGATTTTCCGTGATATAGACCGGGTCGTCGAAATTGAGGAAGTCGTGGTTGCTGACCTGCCGGTAGACAGAGGAGATGGAAATAACGAAAAAAAGGCAGATTAGGATACGGAAGATCTTCTCTTTATGGACGTCTTTATGCGGGACCATGCCGGGGGGCCGGGGCTTTGCGTCATCACGGTCCTGCTCCGGTTTCCGCCTCCGTGGTTCCCTCTGTTTGATAGCGGCCGGATTCTCCTTCGGGATATTCCGGGAAGCAGGATCCTTTTTCGCTTTTTTTGTCTTTAAGTTCTTCACGGAGTAATCGGTAGGTAAATAGGCGCCTTTTAAACAAAATTATCGCACTGCCGACTTGTCATTCCGGCCAACGAGCCGGAATCCAGCTTTTTCCTGTTTCCCCGCTTCTGCGGGGACGACGTCTGGAAACAGATCAAAGCCTGTTCAGTACCTGATAAGGGGTCCGGTATGACGAAAACATTGGACTTGGCTTGGTACCGTCCCGAACCAGATCCGGCAGGTATGGATTGTGGGCAAACTTATCCAAAGTTCGGGAGAGAGTCAAGGATTGAACGGTAAGCGAGCACGCGGGAAAAGCGGGAAAGGCGCGGCTTGTCATTCCGGCCAACGAGCCGAAATTCAGGAAGTTGGCCTGTTACAGTTTCTGGATACCGGATCAAGTCCGGTATGACGAACAGTCGATTTACAATCGACCTCTCTTAAACGCCTCGACTTACAGTCGAGGGTATTTCAGTGCTTGGGATTTAGAATTTACCGCGCAGCGGATGGAGGTCATGGTTCGACAGGCTCACCATGACATTGGGGCTCACCATGACATTGGAACTCACCATGACAATTGCCGCCTATCCTCGCAACCCCGCAACCTCGCAATTTCGCGTCTTCGTTTTCATGGTGCGGACCCGGATCGCCGTTTCGGCCGCAGACCTGAGAGATAAGGCCCTCCATTTTTTCGAGGAGGGGAAAGAGAGTTCCGGGATTCAGGGCCGACAAGGCGACGGCGTTGAACCTTCCGCACAGCGTAGCCAGGAGTTCCTTGTCGGCGAAGGCGTCCTCCTTGTTGAAAACGCGAATGGCCGGCTTGCCCTGGATCTGCAGCTCCTCCATTATTCTCTCTACGGCGGCAATGTGGTTTTCGAAATCCGGGTTGCTGACGTCGATAACATGGAGCAGGATGTCGGCTTCGTTCAGTTCCTCAAGCGTTGCGCGGAATGCGGCAAAGAGATCGCGCGGCAGATCGCGGATGAAGCCGACGGTGTCGGTGATCACCGCTTCCGTATCCCTGGGAAAGCGCAGACGCGAGCTCTTTGGATCGAGCGTGGCGAAGAGCCTGTCCTCCGTGAAGACGGCGCTTTTAGTCAGACTGTTGAGAAGGGTGGATTTGCCGGCGTTTGTATAACCCACAATCGAAATAACAGGCAACCCCGTCCTTTCCCGCCTTCCCCGGCGCAGGTTCCTCCCTTTCTGTATCTCTTTCAGCTGTTTTTCGAGATGCAGGATGCGGTCCCTCACCCGCCGCCTGTTTATCTCCAGCTTCGTTTCTCCGGGCCCCCTTCCCCCTATGCCGCCGGTGAGACGCGACATGGCGGTGTTCTTCGTCATCAGGCGTGGCAGGAGGTACTTAAGCTGCGCCAGCTCCACTTGAATTTTCCCCTCCCTGCTGTGCGCCCTCTGGGAGAAGATGTCGAGAATGAGCTGCGTCCTGTCGATCACCTTCATTTCCGTGAAATCGGTAATGGACCTGACCTGGGCGGCGGAAAGCTCATGGTCGAAGATGAGGAGATTCGCCCCGATCTGCAGGGCCCCGATCACGATATCCGCCAGCTTTCCTTTACCGATAAGAAATCGCGGATCCACCCTGTCCCGGTGCTGGACGACTGAATCGAATACCTGAACCCCCGCGGATTTCGCCAGTTCCTTCAACTCCGCTAAAGAGGTCTCTCCATCCTGAATGGACCCGGTTTCGATTCTGACCAGGATGGCCCTTTCCGAGGCATCTACTTTCCTGATTCTTTGCCGGCTGGTAAACTGGTCTTCGAGGGAAAGGATGAATGCAGGGAAGTCGATATCTATCTCGGCCGGAGAGGCGGGGGGAAGCTCTTCCCAGAATTTCCCTTCGGGATTTTCCGGGAGGAGGTAAGCGCTGTGGACTTTTCCCGGAAGACCGTCATTCCTTGTCTCAATAGCCGAAACCATGTCGAGCCGGAGCAGAGCGAGATCCGCGAGGTCGTCCCGGCTGAGGCGCTCATCATTAAGATGCGTGTGGACGAGCCGGAGCCCCTTCAGCCGGGGGGAGGATGAGCGCAGGCGCTCCAGATCGGGGATGACGATCTGCCGGTGGTCGCCGACGATGACGTAATCCGTTTCACCCTTGCGGTTTATGAGGATGCCGATCTGGCGGTTTGTTTCGCCGGAAATTTCGGTGAGACTGCGCGCGATCTCCTGGGTAATAACTCTGCCGGGCGGGACTTTCTTCCTGTATATCTGCTCGATTTTCCGGATCTGATTTGCTTTCAAACCGGAAAGGTGGCCAAAAATCTTTTTAATAAGTTCTGCTCCTCAAAATAAGAAATGGGCTAAAGGCAAAGGGCGAAGGGCGAAGGGCAAAAGGCAAGAGAACAAGACCTCTTGAAAAAATGTCTTTCATATCTTGCGTCTTTTGCCTTTAGCCTTTTGCCCTTCGCCCCTGAACTTAAATCTCTTTAAGATTATGTCTGAACTTGTGCGGGTTCACCCGTTTCTCCATATTGTCGAGGAACTTCGACCAGGTATCAGTTTTGGCCTGTGTTATTACTTTTGAAGGTTTTCCGGATTTGCATTTCGGACAGGCCAGGTCCGGCGTTTCATTAATCTTGTGGAATACCTCGAAAACGTGACCGCACTTATTGCATTCATAGTCGTATAAGGGCATCTGAAAACTCCATTTTTGGGCAAAGGGCTAAAGGCAGACCGACAACCTGCCTGGTTACTTTCGCACTACCTTGTTCACTTAACCCTTAGCCGGTCTTTTTACGGTCCTGACAGGTGTTGAAAAGCTATTCCTGAGCTTGAAACCGTCATTCCCGCGAAAGCGAGAATCCAGTATTTTGTCCTGGTTCCCCGCTTCCGCGGGGACGGCGCCTGGATACCCGCCTGCGCGGGTATGACAGAATCGGACAGCAAATAAGGGTTTTTCAACAACCTGCTGAATTCAAGGGCTAAAAGACAACCTGCAACTCTCCTGATCCCTCCTGCCTTGTGCCCTTAGCCCTATGCCTTTAGCCCTTTTTCTATCACTCATGTGGATACCCGTCAATACTCATAAAAAAACCCCGGGAGAAAACTCCCGGGGTTTTGGAACTAAATTGACTTCTGAACTCGAAAGTTTAGAAGTTCAGGGTCAGCTTGTGCATGAGCAGCCAGTCGTTTCCGACCTGATTCGATGCGTCACTGCCCTTGAAGTAGTCACCCGTCCACAGGTAACCGAAGGCCACCATGTATTCGAGGTTGTCGTAAATCTTGTAAGCTGCCTTGATGTCAAACTCTCGGCCGTAATCGTCATCGAGGACTCTCGAAGCCGCGTTGCCGGCAACAAGATACGGCCTCTCATTCGCCTTCAGGAATGAGTAGCTGGCATCGATAGAGAGCTTGGGAAGAGGCTTGAACCCCGCGAAGATCTGGTAGATGTTCGCATTCGTGGGAAGCGAGCCAAGTCCGGTCTGCGCGTTGACGCCATGGTTCGTTCCGGTCCATCTGCTGGTCCAGTCGTTCCAGAGCACCAGCGTGGGCTGGAAGATGGTGTAGCCGTTTTCCGGGTTGAACGGAGCATTTTCATATTTATCGGTCGTCGTGGGGTCATCGCCCTGGATGATGGCAACCATACCGCCGACATAGGCAGGGCCGAAATTGTATCTGGCCTTCAGGTACCAGTCGAAATTCTTTATGTCGACATCCGCCCCCAGTGCTGCGTTGTCATATTCGGCCCATTTGCCCTGCAGGTACAGGATTTCGCCTTCCGCATAAACCGGGCCGATATTCGCCTTGAAGTAGGGAATCCACAGGTTGAAGTTTCTCTTCACGCCATTCAATGACGCGGCATGTTCACCTGTATTCAAAACATATCTCTGGACCAGACCGCCCACTTCGCCGCCTGACCACTTGTAAATGGCCGCGAGGGCGTATTTGTCATAATCCGAGTCGGCAGTGTTGTTAACTATTGACTTTTCACCGCCGCCGACGCCCTTGCCGTTGTTGGGGTTGATGGCCGAGCTTGAAAAGGCCTTCTCCGTCAGGGCCAGGAAAATCCAGGGCCCGTAGACATACGTATACTTGATCCTCGGGACGTCGTTCTCATAATCCATGAACTCGGTTCCGAAGGGGCCGCCGGCCATGTAGCCGACATCAAGCGTACCGCCCAGGATCCTCGCGGAGAGGTAAGCCCTTCTCCAGGAGATATTCTGCTCGTCAGCGGTATTCCTCGCGTTGGATGCAGTTATAGTGCTGCCGATCGGGTCCTGACCCCAGACTCTTTCCAGGGCTTCGAATCTCGTGACGAGCCTGAGGCCGTCCGCCACCTGGAACACAGGGTTCACCTGCAGCCTGGAGGCATAGTATCTCTGGGCGGTCTCGTTATCCTGCTTGAGCTCCCTGTTGCTCTCCCAATAACCCGCCGCGAAGAACGAACCCGTGACCTTTACGTCCAAGGCGAGGGCGGGCATGCTGAAAGCCGCAATAAGGCCGACAGCAAGCAAACCAATAAGTAATCTCTTCATGCTTTCCTCCTAATCATGTTGTTACCAGTCCCCAAGCGCACGTTTCGGAGACTGCCGATGCTCCTGCTTCCATTTACGCCGGTCTATGCCGGCATCACGAAACAGTCTTTTTCCCCTACCACCTCCTTTCCAATATCTGGAAATAAAACCCTTTTTGGACACATTGCGGGTACAACTAACATCTACTTACCTTGATGTCAAGTAAAAACAGGTCTATTGCGTTTATCTTAAGAGTAAGGCGTGAGGTGTAAACAGTAAGGTGTAAAGTAAATCTCAAATCCAAAAAAATTTTGACCAAACGGCCGGTTCCGACCAACACCAACACCAACTCCTTACTCCTTACTCCTTACTCCTTACTCCTTACTCCTTACTCCTTACTCCTAGCCGACGTTTGTTCCAGCAATATCCATTCCATGTTCCTTTTTTGACGTCTGTTCCGGGCGCAAAGCCGTTAAAAGTTGTAAGCGACGTCTTGCAAAAAGACGTCCTCGCTTCCTTTCGTCATTCCGTGCTTGACACGGAATCCAGTGTTGTCAGGCTCTTCTGGATTCCGGCTTCTGCCGGAATGACATTTTTTGGACCTTTTAAGAATTCATCATTCTTGGTACATGGAGATAAAGGTTAATAATGGTTTGTGTCAAAAAAGCTACACGGGGCTGCGTCTTTTCGTCAAAGATTCCGATGCCCTTATTTCACGCGTTTTCCGCCTTTCGCGCGCGCCCTTATCGCCAAGACCCAAAACCCAAAACCCAATACCCAATACCTGAAACCCGTTACCCAGGCGAGGCCCAATAGACGCAAAGAACGCAATAGACCCGATGGAAGCAGCAGACGTAATGGACGCAAAAGAGGCCTTAGCCCCCATAAATATTCCAAATTCCGCTTGACACGACTATATGGCTATTTTATATTCCATTGAATTTTGTTTGTGGTAGTGCGGCCAAAAAACGGGTATTTCAGATCATTTCCTTGTTACCCTTCCCGGCAGGCGTTATCTGATTGCGGATCAGTCTCCGGGTCGGACCGATATATTTCAAAAAGAACGAACGGAGGTAGCTGAAAGCATGGCAGACGAAAAGGTTCAGTTGAAAGAGGTCTATCCGGTACCGGAAAAAGTCAAGAAGACGGCTTTCATCAGCGGAAGACAGGCTTACGATAAGCTGTACAAGAGCTCTATCGATAATCCGGAAAAGTTCTGGGGCGATGTCGCTTCGGAGTATGTGGAATGGTTTAAAAAATGGGACAAGGTCGAGGATTACAATTTCGACGTCCGCAAAGGACCCATTTACGTCAAGTTCTTTACCAACGGGAAACTTAATGTCTCTTACAACTGCCTGGACAAGCAGTTGAAAACCCGCGCCAACAAGGTTGCCATCCAGTGGGAAGGCAACGAGCCCGGCGAAGACAGGGCATACACCTATAAGCAGCTTCACGAGGAAGTCTGCAAATTCGCCAATGTCCTGAAGGCGAACGGCGTTAAAAAAGGCGACCGCGTCTGCTTCTATCTCCCGATGATTCCCGAGCTCGCGATCGGCATGCTCGCCTGCACCCGCATCGGCGCGATCCACAGCATCGTCTTCGGCGGATTCAGCTCCGATTCGCTCCGCGACAGACTGCAGGACAGCACGAGCAAGGTTCTTGTGACCTGTGACGGGACGTTCCGCGGCGCCAAGGCCGTTCCGCAGAAGAGCAACGCGGATGAGGCAGTGAAGGAAAGTCCTTCCGTCGAGAAAGTTATCGTTGTCCGCCGCGTGGGCGACAAGATCAAGTGCGACATGAAGAAGGGGAAGGACATCTGGTGGCATGAGGCTATGGCGAAAGCCAGCGCCGTATGCGAACCCGAGTGGATGGATTCCGAAGACCCGCTCTTTATCCTTTACACCTCAGGCTCCACCGGCAAACCCAAGGGCGTCATGCATACGACCGGCGGGTTCCTCGTCTATGTGGCTTACACCCACAAAATGATCTTCGATTACCATGAAAACGATATCTACTGGTGCACCGCCGACATCGGATGGGTTACAGGCCACAGCTATATCGTTTACGGACCTCTGTGCAACGGCGCGACCTCGGTCATGTTCGAAGGCGTTCCGAACTACCCGGACGTGAGCAGGTTCTGGAAGGTAGTGGAAAAGTACAAAGTCAATATATTCTACACGGCCCCCACCGCCATCCGCGCGATAGCGAAGGAAGGAAGCGAGTGGGTGAAGAAAGCCGATATCTCCTCGCTCCGCATCCTGGGAACGGTCGGCGAGCCGATCAATCCGGAAGCATGGAACTGGTATTACAACACGGTCGGCCGCGGCGAATGCCCCATCGTGGATACGTGGTGGCAGACCGAAACGGGCGGAATCCTGATTACGCCTCTCCCCGGCGCCGTCGATATAAAGCCGGGCATGGCGACCATGCCTTTCATGGGCGTTGCTCCCCTTCTCGTGGACGATCAGACCGGAGAGGTGAAGAAGGAGACGGTTGCTACAGGCGCGCTCTGCATTTCCAAGCCCTGGCCGGGCATCATGAGGGGTGTTTACAATGATCCCATGAGGTTCCAGGAGACCTACTTCGAGCAGTATCCCGGCAACTACTTCACGGGCGACGGCGCAAGGCGCGACAAGGACGGCTACTACCAGATCACCGGCCGCATCGACGACGTCATCAACGTTTCCGGCCACCGGATGGGGACGGCGGAAGTCGAGAGCGCCCTGGTCGCGCATCCCTCGGTCGCCGAGGCGGCGGTCGTCGGATATCCGCACGAAGTCAAAGGCCAGTCGATCTACGCATACGTTACGCTCAAGACGGGCATGAAGAAATCGGACGATCTGAAGAAAGAGCTGGTCGCGCACGTCAGGACGCTAATCGGCCCCATCGCCACGCCGGAGAAGATCCAGTGGGCGGACGGTCTTCCCAAGACCCGCAGCGGCAAGATCATGAGAAGGATCCTGAAGAAGGTTGCGGCCGGAGACGTTAAGGATCTTGGAGATACCACTACATTGGCTGATCCTTCCGTGGTCGATGACATTGTGAAGAACAGGCAATAAACAGGTAAATGGCAAAAGGCGAAAGGCAAAAGGTGAAAAAGCCGGGTTCCGGACCTTTAGCCGTTAGCCTTTGGTCCCTTTATCAACCCCAAATCATGGATGAGAACGGCCGGCGGCTGATCAAGCCGCCGGCCCCTTGTCCGCGAAAGGAGGCTAAACGTGAATATTATCGCATGCGTAAAGCAGGTTCCGGATACGGAAGCCTTGATCAAGGCGAAACCCGATGGATCCGGGATCGTCGAAGAGGGAATCAAGTGGGTCATGAATCCCTATGACGAGTTCGGAGTGGAAGAAGCATTAAAGATGAAAGAGAAATTCGGCGGCGACGTCACCATTATTACCGTAGGCCCTCCCCGGGTAATGGAAACGATCCGCACTGCGTTGGCGATGGGAGCCGAAAAAGGCATTCACATCGACGATCCGTCGCTGTACGGCGCGGACGCCTACGCGACGGCGACGGCCCTGGCCGCAGCCATCAAAGGAATTCCTTACGACATTATCTTCTGCGGACAGAGAGCGATCGACGACGACTCCGGACAGGTCGGAGCGGTTCTGGCGGAACTTCTCGGCATCCCCCAGGTAACAATCGTAACGAAGCTCGAAGTAGCGGACAAGGCGGTCAAGGTTGTGCGGCCCATCGAGGGGGCGCAGCTTGTAATCCAGAGTCCCATGCCCTGTGTTGTCACCGCTCAGAAGGGTTTGAACGAGCCCCGTTATGCATCTCTGCCCGGCATCATGAAAGCCAAAAAGAAACCGGTAGAGGTCAAGAATGCCGCGGCCCTCGGCATTACGGCGGAGTCAAAGGCCAAGGTCGTCAAAACCGTTCCGCCTCCCGCGAGGCCCCCTGGAAAGATTATCGAAGGGGACGATCCGGCCCTGAAGGCAGCTACCGTATGCAAGCTCCTGAGAGAAGAGGCGAAGGTTATCTAAAGAAAGGAAGGTGATACCATGGGAAAAGGTGTATGGATTGTTGCAGAACAGAGGGAAGGCGCCTTCCGCAAGGTCAGTTTCGAACTCGCCAGCACGGCCCGTAAACTGGCGGACCAGTTGGGAGAGGAAGTAAGCGCCGTTCTGCTGGGCTCCGGCGTGGAAGGCATCGCCGGACAGCTCGGTAAATATGGTGTGGACAAGGTATTCGTGGCCGATAACGCCGCGTTTGAGCCCTATACGACGGATGCCCACGCGGCGGCCGTAGCCAAGATCGTGAAGGAAAACGATCCTTCCATACTGCTGCTGGCTGCATCGGCGCAGGGAAAGGACCTCGCGGCAAGACTGGTCGGGAAACTGGCGACCGGAATGGCCTCGGACTGCACGGATATAAAGATCGACGGCGGCAAGCTCGTAGCCGTCAGGCCCATGTACGCGGGCAAGTGCTACGGGGAAGTCGTGGTTTCGGGATCGCCCCAGATGGCTTCGCTCCGTCCCAATGTTTTCCCGGTCGTGGAGAGTGCAAAGGCGGGCGCGGTGAACAAGTTCGATGCGGGTCTGGATGCGGCCGCGCTGAAAACGAAGGTTCTGGAAGTACAGAAGGAAACAGGCGGAACAATCGACGTATCCGAGGCCAATATTATCGTATCCGGCGGGCGCGGAATGAAGGGACCCGAAGGCTACGGGATACTGGAAGAACTTGCCGGCGTTCTCAAGGCGGCGGTCGGAGCATCCAGGGCGGCAGTCGATGCCGGCTGGAGGCCGCTGAAGGACCAGGTCGGGCAGACCGGGAAAACCGTTTCGCCGAACCTTTATATAGCATGCGGTATTTCGGGCGCCATTCAGCATCTTGCCGGAATGAGCTCTTCGAAATACATCGTTGCGATCAACAAGGACCCGGAGGCCCCGATTTTCCAGAAGGCCGATTACGGGATCGTTGACGACCTGTTCAAGGTCGTTCCCGAAATGACCAAGGAATGCAAAAAGCTGCTTGCCGAATAGGCGGGCTGTGCAATCGGGGGCGGGATTCCGCCCCCGATTGACATTAGATTCTGGATTCCCTACAATACGCGAATGGGGGCGAGGGCGAAAGGCCGATCGCTCCAGAGTAGGGGAGGAGGAAGGATAAATGGAAAAGATGGTTTATACAGCGGGAAACGAGGGGCGCGACGTATTCTGGAATGCCGTTAACTTCCAGATTCCTCTCGATATTTTCGCTCTGATTGCATTCGCCATCCTTGGATATGGCCTGTACAAGAGATGGCAGTTGTGGACGGCTGTAGGGAAGCCGGAAACAAGGATGGATCAGCGGAATGTTCGCATAAAGACTCTCCTGCGGAACGGCCTTCTTCAGGCGTCCGTTTCCAGGGATAAATACCCCGGGATAATGCACGGGCTGATCTTCTTCGCCTTTCTGGTACTGATCTGGGGTGCGGCTTTCGATGCGTTCCAGTTTTATTCCGGCATTCATTTCTTGGGCAAACCTTACCTGATTTTCTCTTTCGTAATGGACGTATTCGGTTTGGCCGCCATCATAGGTGTCGTACTTGCGATCAACCGGCGTTATTTCGAGAAACCGGACCGGCTCGGGTACAAGGGTAAGCCCGACAATAAGCTGGATGATGCGATCGTGCTGGTGCTTATCCTCGTGATCATGGTGACCGGCTTTATCATTGAGGGACTGAGGATCGCAGCCTTTGATTATCCGGAATTCGAGAAAGTGTCTTTTGTCGGATACACGACGGCCCTGATGTTCCAGGGCATCAGCCTGGATACGCTTAAATTCAGCCATCAGGCGATGTGGTGGTTCCATGCCCTGCTGGCGATGGGATTTATCGCTTACCTGCCGTTTTCCAGGCTTGTCCATATCGTGACCTCTCCGATCAACCAGTACATGAAAAACCTGAAACCCTTCGGCTATGTCGAACCGATTCGCGATTTCGAAAACGCCGAGTCGTTCGGTGTGGGAAAGCTGGATGAGTTCACGGTAAAGCAGATTTTCGATTCGGATGCATGCACAAGATGCGGAAGATGCCAGGACGGCTGCCCCGCATACCTGACCGGAAAGGACCTCTCTCCCAAGAAAATGGTCCAGGATATCAAGACCCACTGGCTGGAGCGGTCGCCCCTGGTCTTTGCCGCGAAGCAGGCGGCGGGACCGGAAGGGACGCCGGAAATACCCGAACCGGAAAAGTCGCTTATCAATGACGTGGTCGGCGCGAATCCTGTTTGGGACTGCACCAACTGCATGCATTGCATGGAACATTGCCCGGTCTTTATCGAGCACGTTCCGAAGATCATCGACATGAGGCGGTACAAGGTCCTGATGGAAGCCGACTTTGCACCCGAACTCCAGCTTACCTACCGGAATATGGAAAACAATTCCAATCCGTGGGGCATCGGATCCCATCTGCGGGCCGATTGGGCAAAGGAACTGGGCGTCAAGACGATGGCGGAGGATCCCAATGTGGAATACCTCTTCTACGTCGGCTGCTTGGGTTCGTTTGACGACCGCGGGAAAAAGATAACCGTCGCATTTGCCAAACTCCTGAAAGAGGCGGGCGTCAGCTTCGCCATCCTCGGGACGGAAGAAGGCTGCTGCGGAGATTCCGCCATGCGCGGCGGCAACGAATATCTTTACCAGGCGCTCGCCCAGTACAACATCGAGATCATGAACGGTTACGGCGTGAAGAAGATTATCACCACCTGTCCGCACGGCTACAATGCCCTGAAGAAGGACTATCCGCTGCTGGGCGGGAATTACGAGGTATATCATCACTCCGAGATAATCGCCGATCTCATCGCTTCCGGTAAACTCAAACCGACGAAGCCGGTCGATGCTGTTATCACGCTGCACGATTCGTGCTTCCTCGGCCGCTATAACAAAATTTACGATCAGCCGAGAAAGGTCCTGCAGGCCGTTCCCGGACTCAAGCTTGTGGAAATGGAAAAGTGCCGTGACCACAGCTTCTGTTGCGGAGCGGGCGGCGCCCGGATGTGGATGGAGGAGCACGGGACCCGCATCAACAACACCAGAACGGATATGGCGATCGCCGTCGGCGCCCAGAAGGTGGCTACGGCGTGTCCGTTCTGCATGACCATGATCAGCGACGGCATCAAGGACAGAGGTAAAGAGGAGCAGATGTCTTCTCTGGACATCGCCGAAATAGTCCTGCAGTCGCTGGGAACGGAAAGCAAACAGGAAGAACCGGCCGCCGAGCAGAAAACGGCTTAGCGGGTCGGGCTGAAGAAAAATTTAAAAAGTATATCAAAAAGTGAGGGGGGCCTTTGGCCCCCCTTTTTTCATGGCTCGCCGGACATGTTATGTATATGTGTCAGGTGAAGCAACCTGTCATTCCGGGCTTGATTAAGCCTGCCCCGTACTTGATACGGGGGAATCCAGAGAAGCGGACAGAAAGTCTGGATACCGGCGTTCGCCGGTATGACGAAACAAAGGTCCTGGCTCGGTGCCCGCACCCGATCGGATCCGGGACCGGTGTGACGAAAAAGTCGATGAGCTTGCCCCTCCCAAACACGCCCGCCAAATCAAGCATGGATGTTTACTGTTTGGCTTTTTTTATGGAATTTTGCCTTGTAACTTGATATTGCAAATTAATGGCGCAGGGCTAACGGCAAAGGGCTGAAGGGTAAAAAGTCTGCTGCCTTGTGCCTTTAGCCTTCAGCCTTGTGCCTCTACCCCCAAAAGGAGGAACAGAGCATGGCCGGAGAGATCGATTATTTATCCAAACCCTGGCTTAAATCTTATGAACAGGGCGTTCCGGAGAAAATTCAATACGAGGAGATCTGCATGCCGGATATTCTGGACCGTTCGGCGGCGAAATATCCCGACCGGCCGGCTCTGATTTTCCAGGGATTCCAGCTCTCCTATCGGGGGCTGAAAGACATGGTCGACCGCTTTGCTACTTGCCTTGCGGAATTCGGAGTCCGGCAGGGTGATGCGGTGGCCATTGTCCTGCCGAATACAATACCCTGCGTGGCGGCATACTTCGCCATACTTAAACTGGGCGCAGTCACGGTAATGAATAACCCTCTTTACTCTGACAGGGAGCTGGAACACCAGTTCAACGATTCGGGTTCGAAAGTTATCGTCACCTTGGACCTGCTGGCCAACCGAATGATTAACCTGCGTCCGAAGACCAGGGCGAAGCAGATCGTTTATACTTCGATCGGCGACTATCTCCCATTCCCCAAGAATCTGCTTTTCCCCCTGGTCGCAAAAAAGAAAAAACTGGCGGCCGACGTGAATGCCGCCCCGGATGTTTACAAATGGAAAGATTGCATCGCAAGATTCAGTCCTTCCCCTCCCAAGGTAAAAACGGGGTTCGAAGACATCGCCATGTACCAGTATACAGGCGGAACCACGGGGGTTTCGAAAGGTGTCATGCTGACGCATGCCAATCTCAGCAAACAGGTGCAGCAGATCCGCGCGTGGTTCCCGAAATTCGAATACGGCAGCGAGATCATGCTGGGAGCACTTCCCTTTTTCCATGTCTTCGGCCTGTCTACCGCGATGAATTTCGCGGTGCACATGGGATGGACGGATGTCCTTGTGCCGCGCCCTCAGCCCGAACCGCTGCTGGAGACGATCCGCAAATTCCGTCCCACTTTCGCGCCGCTTGTGCCGACAATGTACATAGGAATGCTGAATCACCCGGACCTCAAGAAAACGGATATGACATGCATTAAAGGATGCTTCTCCGGGAGCGCGCCCCTGCCGGTAGAGGTAATCCATGATTTTGAAAAGGCAACGGGGGCGGTAATCGTGGAAGGGTTCGGCCTGACGGAGACGACGCCCGTCACCCATGTCAACCCGTTTGCCGGCGGCGCCCGGAAGGTCGGGAGCATCGGGATTCCCATATCGGACACTGAATGCCGGATCGTAGACCTCGACACGGGCCTCAAGGATATGCCGCTGGGAGACATAGGAGAACTTATAATCCGCGGACCGCAGGTCATGAAGGGGTACCTGAACCGGCCGGACGAAACGAGCAACATGTTGCGGGACGGCTGGTGCTACACCGGGGACATCGCCCGGATGGACGAGGACGGCTATTTCTATATTGTCGACCGGAAGAAAGATATGATCATTTCCGGCGGATTCAATATATATCCCCGGGAAATAGACGAAATTTTTTATGAGCATCCCAAGGTTCAGGAAGCATGCTCGATCGGCATTCCAGACCCTAAACGCGGTGAAAACGTCAAGGTGTTCATTGTGTTGAAGGAAGGGGAACAGGCCCCGACAGAGGAGTTCATGGAATACTGCAAGGGCAAGCTCGCCGTTTACAAGCTCCCCAGCGAAATAGAATTCAGAAAGGAGTTGCCGAAATCAACCGTCGGGAAAGTTCTGCGCAAGGAGCTGAAGGCAGAGGAAATGGCAAAGCGGAAAGGATAGAAGTTGCGAGGATGAGAAGTTGAGAAGTTAGGAGACTTGGAACCGGCGCGTCACCCCGGCGAAAGCCCCGTCGCCCCGGCGAAAGCCCCGTCGCCCTGGCGAAAACGCGTCACCCCGGCGAAAGCCCCGTCGTTCCGGCGAAAACGCGTCACCCCGGCGAAAGCCGGGGTCCAGTGCTTTAAAATTGAT
>ERZ795058.1932-NODE-1932-length-26112-cov-4.929846_pt1 | contig 26112 bp, 25 predicted proteins | sample MGYA00375142_ERZ795058 | MGnify/ENA primary metagenome ERZ795058 (study PRJEB30187, sample SAMN05720210) | activated sludge metagenome | isolation source: anaerobic digester from wastewater treatment plant | place: Japan | collected 2015-04-20 ... | reverse complement strand
ATTTGCAATGGCCAGGTCAATACGCTGTATATCTATCGAAATGGCAAAGCCTATTGAGATGAAAAAAAGCGCCGGCAGTGCAAACAAGATAAGTCCGCTCACCTTATCCCTCAAGATGTGCGACAACTCCTTTCGTGCGACTGTCCAAACGCCTCTCATTTCATCTCCTCCAAAAATAAGTTTATTAGGTCTCCTCCGGCCTTGGCCGCCAAATCAACGGGCTTGCCGTAGGCCTTTATAGCTCCATGCTCCATCATCACCATATTGTCACAATGAAATGCCTCGTCAAGATAGTGGGTACTTACCAGAATGGCAATTCCTTCATTGGCAGCATCGCGAACGGCCTCCCAGAGGCGTTTACGGTTGAGCAGGTCAAGTCCCGAAGTGGGCTCGTCCAGCAGCAACAGAGTAGGAGAGTGGAGCCTCGATATGGAGAAGGCCAGCAATTGTTTTCTGCCGGCAGGCAACCTGTTGGCACGAACATTCAGATATTCATCCATCTTGAAATGGTTGATGAAACGATCTCTCTGAGTTATGAATTCCTGCCAAGGAAGATTGTAGAGGGCACCGTAAAACTCAAAATTTTCCAATACCGTCAGAGTCCCAACCAGGGAAAATGATTGGCTCATATAGCCGATGCGACTCCCTGTTGCCACAATGTACTCACCGGAGGTGGGCTTCGTGAGGCCGATAATCATCCTGATTAAGGTCGTTTTACCGGCACCGTTGGCGCCGAAAATGCCTAGGACTTCTCCTTTGTCCAGCGTAAGGGAGAAATCGCGTACGGCCAATAGGGAGCCGAATCGCTTGTTAAGGGATGATATGGTGAGAATCCTATTCATCCCTGCGTTCCAAAAATTTAATGAAGACCTCTTCCAGACTCTCCTCATCCTCTGTCAGATGCTTTGGAGTGTCGTATGAGATGAGTCTCCCTTTGTCGAGCAGCATCACCTTGTCTGCGCGTGCAGCTTCATCCAGATAGTGCGTGCTCATCAATATTGTGATACCCTGCTCCCTCAGAGCCAACAATTCTTGCCATAGTTCCCATCTTGATAGGGGATCTATGCCGGTAGTGGGTTCATCGAGCAGCAGTATCGAAGGAGAGTGGACTGCGGCACAACAGAGGGTGAGCTTTTGCTTCATGCCTCCGGAGAGTTGACTCGCCCGGTATCCCGCAAATGGCTCCAGAGAACTCCAAATGCGCGGAGTCATCTTATAGAGTGCCTCCCTGCCACATCCGTAGGCGTTTGCAAAGAAATCCACATTCTCCATAACGGTCAGGTCGCTATAGAGCGAAAAGGTGCCGGGAACATATCCGATGAGTTTGCGTATGGCGCTCTTCTCCCGCCTGGTATCATATCCTCCAACCATCATTTTTCCCTTGAAATCACTGTCAAGAGTGGTAATGATATCAAACAGGGTGGACTTGCCCGCCCCGTTGGCTCCTATCATGGAGATAATAGTCCCTTTCTCAACACTGAAGGTGAGATCGTACAACGCTTGAAAGCTGCCGTACCACTTGGATATGCCTTCGGCATGGATCATAAGTGGAGTTCAGCAGGTAGACCGGCGCGCAGTGTGCCGTCATTGGGCACGTCAATTTTTACCATGTATACAAGACGGGTGCGGTTGTCACGGGTCTGTATGTGGTTGGGAGTATATTCCGAGTGTTCGGAAATGTAGCTTACAATCCCCTGATGCTCCACCAGAGTGCCATCCGGACCATCTACCATTACGGTAACGCTGTCACCCAAATTGACCTTTGTCAGGGTAGCTCCGTCAAGCCAGCACTTGAAGATCAGCTTGTCGGTACGGGCAAGTTTGAATATCGGGCGACCGGTAAGCACGTACTCGTGTTCGTTGAGATATTTGGTTACTACAATTCCATCTTCTGGTGAGTATATGGTAGAGCGTCTGATCTGTTCGTCAATCAAATGCTTCTGAGAAACGAGTAGCTCTATTTGCGCCAGTACGGAGGCTGACTGCTGCTTGATCTGAGCTCTTGCAGCCTCTATTCTGCTCTCCAGAATGGAAATCTTATCTTGGGTCTGCTCCATTTTCTTGGAGTCCAGCGACCCTGACTCCACCAGATTGCGTACCCTTTCCAATTCATTGACCAGAGCCTCTTTTTCACTGATATAGGCCTCTATCTGTATTGCTTCTTTTGGCAAAGTGGCCCTTAGGGCAGCCATCTGAGAGATAAGGTTGTTGCGCTGAAGTACCAGAAGGGTGGTATCTATATGTCCTACTACCTCTCCGCTCCTGAGGATTGTGCCCTCTTCGGCTCCAAGATCGGTTACTTTCCCGTCTGCATCGGCAGATACGGTCCATTCTATATTGTAAAAAATGCCATAGCCATCAGGCTCTTTGTACTGATTACAGGCAGAGATCAGCAGAGTGGCTGTGAGAATTATAGAGAGATGTTTCATAGTCGTCAATTGTCAAGGTTGTCTATAAATATGCGGTGACTTAGAATAATATTGCGGATTTTTTCAATTCGATGATATTCCCTGTTGAGCTCGGTCTGTGTCTGCATATTGAGTGCGGTGAGATATTCGTTTTCGGAGACTTCTCCCTTTTGCATCATCAAGCGCAGCTCATCCGCCAGTTCACGATATTTTGAAGCCATTTCAGCGGTCTGTTTCTCCAGCTCTTCATAGGCTGATACCTCCTTTTCAATTTCGGTGCGTTTGAGCTCGGTCTGTAGTTCCAGGTTAGCCCTGGTGATTTCCAAAAGGTTTTTTTCGTTGACGGATAGGGCTTTGTTGCGGTGGTGTGTTCGCCAGTCAGAAATAGGTATTATGAGGGCGAGGCCGGCCATTCCGGAGAGAAGAGGATCGTCTGAAAAAACATCCATACCCCATTTGCCATAGTGGCCGAAAGCAAACAATTCCACCCTCGGAAGCACTTTTGAGAGAGAAAGCCTTCTGCCGGCATCAATCTGTTCTCTACGCACATCGATTTTACGCATGGCGGGATCTTCTGCTACGGCATCTACCAACTCCCGCGAAGGCATTTCGAGCCGGGTGTCAGTAGTTATTTCACTTCCCGTCAGAGTGGAGAGTAATGCCAGACATTTTTCTCTTTCGATCTCTAAAGCGGATATCCTATGGCTGCTCTCAAGCAACTGCATCTCAATTAGCATCACATCCTTGCGATAGATTACACCTTCGGCAAAAAGGGATTTGATACTATTTAAATCACTCTGGAGCCTCTCATGGGCAAGTTTGAGAATTTCGAGGCTCTTTTCGGCGAGTAGTGCATTGAAATAGAGTTCATCAGCGATATTTTCCATTTGAAGAGCCTTTTGCTCAATATCGAGCAGTTCCGCCTCTTTTGCAAGGTTATTTAGCAGACGTTTAGTACGGTACTCACCACCATCGTAAATATTTTGAGCGAAAAACAGATAGCTGCCATACTGCCATTGGGATAATTTCTTGAAATCAATCTGGTGGTTGATCAGGGCGCCCATATCCGGCGTATGCGTCTGGTATGTTCCATAACCGACTGCAGCGATCTGTGGAAGGATTATTCTTTTGAGTATGCTACCGCGTATTTCAGCACCTTGCTGCACCAGTGAGGCGTTTTGGCTATTTCCAATAGATACGCGGGCCAGAGTACGGCACTCCTCCAGAGTCAGCACTTTGCTCGCTGTGCCATTCTGTTGCGCTCCGGCGCAAATAGCTGTCAATATCATCATAGCGGCAGTTACCGCTGAAATCACTAAGCGCTTCATAAAACTGTTTTACCTACTAAAATACAAATTTAAACAAAAATAGTGAGAAATACCGGATATAAAAAAACGGCCTTGGAAGGCCGTTTTAAGTTTGGATTTCTGAGTATCTAATATTGAGTATTTTTTAATATTAGATATCGAACCTCTTTATTATTCGCTATCCCTTGATTGACGGGGACGTCCGCTCTGACGTCTTCTGTCGCCACCGCGTCCGCTACGACCACGACGATCGCCGCCACGGCTTTGTGGTTGGGTTGATGCAGCGTTGGCAGAAATGCCTGTGTTAGGTGATAGGTCGCGTTTGCCATAAACCTCACCATTGCATATCCATACTTTAATGCCGAGAACACCAACTTTAGTGTGTGCCTCTGCCAAAGCATAGTCAATGTCAGCACGGAAAGTGTGAAGAGGAGTACGGCCCTCTTTGTAGAGCTCGCTTCTTGCCATTTCAGCGCCGCCGAGACGGCCGCTGATAAGCACCTTGATACCTTCTGCACCTACGCGCATTGTAGATGCAATAGCCATTTTGACTGCTCTGCGGTAAGAAACACGTCTTTCAACCTGGCGGGCGATGTTGTTGGCAACAATGTTGGCATCAACCTCAGGGCGTTTAACCTCAAAGATGTTGATTTGTACCTCTTTATTGCAAACTTTCTTCAATTCTTCCTTCAACTTGTCAACCTCCTGGCCGCCTTTGCCGATTATGACACCCGGACGAGCGGTGTGGATGGTTACAGTGATGAGTTTCAAAGTACGCTCTATAACGATTTTTGACAAGCTTGCTTTTGCAAGACGAGTATTCAGATATTCACGAATCTTTGCGTCTTCGAGAATTCTACTGGCATAGTCACCGTACCAGTTGGAGTCCCAGCCACGGATAATGCCTATACGATTGCTGATAGGGTTAGTTTTCTGTCCCATTTTTATGCCTCCTCAGTTGTTACTGGTTTAACGGTTTTCTTGGTATCAAGCACGATGGTAACGTGGTTTGAACGCTTACGTATACGAGCTGCACGGCCTTGAGGGGCTGTACGGATACGTTTTAGCGTACTTCCGGGTCCCACCATAATGCTCTTGATATATACATTGCCATTCTCCAACTCTTTGCGGTCTGCCTCATTTTTGGCCTCCCAGTTGGCGATTGCACTGCGTACGAGTTTCTCGAGGCGGATAGATGCCTCTTTCTTCGAATATTTGAGAATATCCAAAGCACGGTTGACCTCTACACCTCTGATAATGTCAGCAACCAGACGCATCTTACGAGGCGAAGTAGGAATATCATTCAGCTTTGCGATAGCTGTCTGTTTCTTTATTTCTTTCAGCCTTTCGGCCATCTCTCTTTTTCTAGATCCCATTGTAATCTTCTCTTTTTAAATGTTAACGATTACCCGAGTGACCTTTGAAGGTGCGTGTCGGTGCAAATTCTCCGAGTTTGTGACCAACCATATTCTCTGTAATATATACCGGAACAAACTTGTTTCCGTTGTGAACAGCGATAGTGTGTCCCACAAAGTCCGGAGAAATCATACTGGACCTTGACCAGGTCTTGATGACTTCTTTTTTCATACTGCCTTCATTCATGGCGAGTACTCTTTTTTCCAAACTGTCCTGAATATAAGGACCTTTTCTAAGTGAACGACTCATAATCTTCTAAAGTTTAATTCCGTTATTTCTTTCTCTTTCTTCTTCTTTCAATGATGAACTTATTGGTAGTCTTCTTGGGATTGCGAGTCTTATATCCCTTGGCAGGCACACCCTTGCGTGAACGGGGGTGTCCACCGGATGCACGGCCTTCACCACCACCCATAGGGTGATCCACGGGATTCATTACGACACCGCGGGTGCGGGGTCTGCGACCGAACCAGCGTTTGCGACCGGCTTTACCATGAGACTCCAGGCTGTGGTCCGGATTGGACACAGTACCCACAGTAGCGCGGCAGGTTACCAGTACCATACGTGTCTCACCTGAAGGGAGACGAAGTATTGCATGGTCGCCTTCGCGTGCTGTAAGTTGAGCAAAAGTGCCGGCGCTGCGTGCCATGGCGGCACCATGACCCGGACGGAGCTCAATGTTGTGTACCAATGTACCGAGAGGAATTTCCGATAGAGGAAGAGCGTTACCGATTTCAGGGGCTACGCCGGGACCGGAAGAGATCACCTGGCCTACCTTGATACCGTTTGGAGCGATGATGTAGCGTTTTTCGCCATCACCATATACGACCAATGCGATGCGTGCACTACGGTTTGGATCGTATTCGATAGTCTTGACAGTAGCTGTATATTGGTCTTTGTCACGATGGAAGTCGATTACTCGATACATTCTCTTGTGACCGCCGCCTATATAGCGCATTGTCATCTTACCCTGGTTGTTGCGTCCACCCGTGCGCTTGATGGGCTTAAGAAGGGACTTTTCAGGGGTTGTGCAGGTGATATCGTCAAAAGCGCTGATCACCTTATTTCTTTGTCCGGGAGTTACCGGTTTGAATTTACGTACTGCCATGGCCTTAAATGTTACTATAGAAGTCTATCTTATCATCTCCGGCCAATGTCACAAATGCCTTCTTATAGTGATTTGTACGGCCTGTCAGCATTCCTGCTGTTGTATAGCGGCTTTTACGTTTGCCGTGGTAATTTACAGTGTTTACGTCAATTACTGAAACACCATACATTTCCTCAACCGCTTTTTTGATCTCCACCTTGTTGGCGTCGCGGTCAACGATAAAAGCGTATCGATTCAATTTATCGCCTTGAATCGTCATCTTTTCAGTTACTACTGGCTTAATTAAAATTCCCATCGTTCTTTTGTTATTTGCGTCTTTCAGCCAGAATATCCTGAACTCCGTCAACCATCACGAGGTGGTTGGCATTGATCAGAGTGTAGGTGTTGATCTCATCTACGGTGATCACCTTCACTTCCGGCAGATTGCGGGACGATAAGTAAATATTATTTGAATTTTCGGGAAGCACCACAAGGGTTTTTCTTCCATTTGCCTTGAGGTTGTCAAGAATCTTGATAAACTCTTTGGTCTTGGGAGCATCCATGGTAAAAGGCTCAACCATTGTTATTGCATTTCCCTTTGCTTTGTAGGTCAAAGCGGAGAAACGTGCAAGTTGTTTGAGTTTTTTGTTGAGTTTGAAACCATAGTTACGGGGCTTGGGACCAAAAGTGGTTGCTCCACCTACGAAGATGTTGGCTTTTATACTGCCGTGGCGTGCTCCACCGCCACCTTTTTGTCTGCCAAGCTTTTTAGTGCTGTATGAGACCTCCCAACGCTCTTTTGTCTTGTGAGTACCCTGACGCTGATTGGCAAGATATTGCTTAACGTCAAGATAGATAGCGTCATCATTGGGTTCGATTGCGAAAATCGAATCATCGAGAACAACCGACTTACCGGACTCTGTTCCGTCAATTTTGTAAACTTTCAATTCCATAACGCTTAATCCTCCACAATTACATAAGAACCTTTGGCTCCGGGTACAGAGCCCTTAACTAAAATGAGATTGTTCTCAGGGATAATCTTGATTACCTGAAGGTTTAGTACTTTCACGCGATCACCGCCCATACGGCCGGCCATCTTCATGCCTTTGAAAACTCTCGAAGGCCAAGAAGAGGCACCCAGCGAACCGGGGTGACGTAATCTGTTGTGCTGACCGTGTGTTCGGTCGCCTACACCTGAGAAACCGTGGCGCTTAACTACGCCCTGGAAGCCTTTACCTTTTGAAATTCCGGTAACGTCAACCCAGTCAATCTTGCCCTCTGACAGATCGAGGTCGAGATCTGCAACGGTGATAGTGTCTCCAAGCTTAAGTTTGGTGGTGTCAAAATCCTTGAACTCTACCAATTTGCGCTTTGGAGTGGTTCCTGCCTTTTCGAAGTGGCCCTTAAGGGGCTTGCTGGCGTGCTTCTCTTTAATATCGTCATAGGCAAGCTGTACAGCGGCATAACCATCTTTTTCAACTGTACGAATTTGCGTAACAACACACGGACCAGCCTCGATAACAGTGCATGGAAGATTTTTTCCATCGGCACTGAAAACGGAAGTCATTCCGATTTTTTTTCCAATTATTCCAGGCATTGGTTGTTAATTTGGTGTAAATAAATTAGTTAAATAGTTACCGCACATTTTTTGCGGGCTGCAAATATATAACGTTTTTCTTTATCGGCCAAATAATTCATTGATTTTCAATGATTATTCCGTTGATAATCCGACAAGCGGTTTTTCAGAATCGGAATTATTGAATTACCTTTATAGTTTACTTGGGGGAGTTGTTTGGGCAAGAGACAAAAGATGTCACTAAGGATGAAAATTTTATTAAAAATATCGCTATCTCTCATTTGCTTGTATGTTTTTTTGGCAAAAATATATGCGATAGTTTTTTCTTTAGTAAAGCATATTAGTGATTGGCCGGTGTTACTTGTAGATGTTGTAGTCCTATGTGCCTGCGTGCTCCAGGTTCTGTTTTTGTGGAGAAATAGAGCAAATATAAGATACGGGATAGTCTGGTGCATATTGATTGTCGGGGCGGTTTTTGCACAACTTTATGTAGGGTTATTCAACTTTTTGATAAAGAATCCGGGTATCGATCAAACGAGAGTTTTATGGGCTTTTGATCTGCCGAATTTGCTCTCTCTCTTTATTCTGGTGGTTTTGATGATAATGATTATAAAAAAATGAGGTGTGTTAGAAAAATTTAATATGAAAAAACGGGGAATAATGAAAATACGAATACTATCCTGTTTTTTTGTCCTTATTAGTTTTTGTGCGTCAGGCCAAGATCTGTCCGGCACATATTACAGTGAATTCGGAACAAAAATAGAAATAAGAGGAAATGAATTGACTTATATCGAGCCTCATTTTTCCACCCCTGTCCGGTCCAATGACACCTTGGCAAAATGTACGTTCGAGTGGGTTGATGCTGATTTTATAAAAATCAACTCAACTCCACCGGACATTATTGCCCTCAAAGGATTAAATATAACACAGCATTCGGATAGTACTGTCATTGACAGCATAAAAGTGTCTTTTTCAATTCCATATCAAAGGTGCAATCTTAAAATACAGATACACACTGATACTTTCAAAACCTTTGATTTTGTCTATTCCCAAGGGAGCAGAGATGTGATGTTACCCAATAATGTCAGATCAATAACATTTTATATTGCTCCCGAACATATTATACCACATACTACAGATGGGCTGTTTTATGGTGTTATTGGATTTGACCCATTTCAGGAGTTTGAAATCAAAGAAAATACCAATACGGTTTTGATAGAAATCCCCGCTTTAGATGATTCTTTTTTTGAAAGATACTACATAAAAGATGAGTTTGCCAGGGTATCGAATGATTCCATTATGTGGAAAGGGGAAGTATTTGTAAAGGGTGCTGACGCTCCAATTCAGGAGTTATTTCAACTCGAAGGAGAGGCAGGTAATCAGTTAAATGAAATGATAACTTCAAGTATCAATTCCTATATTACTTGGAAAAACAGTTTTGTAAAAGATGGAATCACTCTGCATGATACTTGTCATTATTGGGTTTGTAAAGATGGCTTTCCTGCTGATTTTCCTTATGATAGTATGCAGAATGTTACCTTTTTGAGTTTGCATAATTTAAATGGTCTATCGAAATCGTTGCGTAAGGAATTAAAAAAAGGAATAGATGCCTGTTTTGTATGGTTAAAATTAACAGAGAGGCAGTTGGTTATTGGCATTGGCGGTAGGAGAGTTAAACTTATTAAGAAAAGTGATTTTGAAATTAGTATGGGCGATTGGTCTGTTTTTACTTATGAATACTCTTGCGAAAAGCAAAAATGGTTGCTTACCAATACCGAATACGGTGGTATTTAAGACCTCGCGCTGACACCATATCTTATTAATGAAGAGCATAAATTGTTTTTTGAAAAACGGAAGGATAAACAATGAAAAATAGAATCCTCATAATCATCTTCGTATTTCTATGATATTTTTGACAAGACCAAAATCAACTTCGATAAACCTCATTACCCGATAGAACTATTGGAGGAATGGCGGTTTGCTCCGGGCTCTAAAGAGCATGAACTAAAAATGGAAATAGCAGAAGAGTTCAAACGACAAGGGCAAGATTATTAGTCAATGGAAAAGCATCTTTTTCCGATCTGATTATTGTTTGCGCTCTTTCTTTTTGTTCGTAAAGTACATAGACAGTAAAAAGATAGCTTGAACCAAGAAGAGTGCACTAATAATGTACTTATTGGTTATTACATCGAATAGAACCAATACGAACGAAATGACCAAGATGAGTTGTGAAGCAATAAGTAAGTGTTTCATATATTTTGAGTTAAAGTGCCAAGAGAACAATAATCTCACAAGTCAGGTCTGCAACAACACTTTCAAAGTTAGATAAAAACCCCGAAATCGCACAACAAAACAAGCAGAATTTTAAAAAATTGCTCAATGGGTTGTGCGTTTTGGTGAAAGTCCGCTTTTGATACAGCTTACCCCGAAACTACAAAAACATCAAAATCAACAACTGCGCGGTTATGACACGCAAAAACATTGTGAGTGGATAGACTGTGGCGTAGCTTACTGCGGGAACGTCGTTGCCGGCTGTGGAATTTGCAAATGCGAGAGCGGGAGGGTCGGTCATACTTCCCGAAATCATTCCCATCAGGACAAAATAGTTGATCTTATAGACTTTTCTTCCTATAGTGCCGATAATTAAGAGCGGAAGAACGGTAATAATAGCTCCGTAACCGATCCATTTATAGCCGCCGGTTATAATGGTCTCCACGAAGCCTTCACCCGCACCTATTCCTACGCATGCCAGAAAAATTGCTATGCCTATTTCACGCAGCATCAGATTGGCACTCATGGTTGTATATGTCACGAGCTTATATTTCGGGCCGAATTTGCTGATAAGTATAGAGACGATGAGCGGACCGCCTGCCAATCCCAATTTAACCGGTTGCGGTATTCCGGGAATTGTAAAGGGAATACTTCCCAAAAGGACACCGAGAGAGATGCCGATAAAGATGGCAATAAGGTTCGGCTCTCTGAGTCGCTTAAGGGAGTTGCCGAGGAATTTTTCCACTTCCGCTATTGAGGCTTCGGAGCCGACTACCGTAACCCTGTCGCCGAGTTGCAGCTTCAATCCCGGTTCGGCGATTAGGTCCACTCCTGCACGATTTACACGAGTAATGTTGATGCCGAATAGATTTCTGAGTTTTAATTGTCCTATGGATTTTCCGTTAATGCCCGATTTTGTGATAGCAATTCTGCGGGAAACCAATTGCGAGTCGAGCTTGTTCCATTGTGTCCTATCCATATCAATGCGTTGTCCGATCAGTGCTTCAATCTGATCGATGTTTTGCAGATTGGAGACAACCAGCACTTTGTCGTTTTCTTCAAGAACAGTATCGGTTTTTGGCACAACCAGCTCTCCGCTTTTCACGTGTAGAACACGGGAAATGACAAATTCCTTCTCAATCAGCTTTTTGATTTCATGAAGCGGCTTATTCACTATCGCGGGATTTTTCACGACGAGCGAAAACATATTCGCTTCGGTTAATTTTGTTTCGCTCTGCGAATCCAGATTGGCTTTCTCTTTTTCAGGATTGATTTTGAAAATATATCTGAACAGCACTAAAGTCAATATAATTCCTACTACTCCAAGAGGGTATGCAACAGCATAAGCGGTCGCAATCGTAGGGTCTGCTGCTCCGGTAATATCGGTAAAGGTCTGTTGTGCCGCTCCCATTCCCGGAGTATTGGTTACCGCTCCCGACAGGATTCCCACCATTGTGGCAATGGGAGTATCCGTTATCAAGTGAATTACATAAGCGGTTATTACACCCAAAAAGACAACTCCGGTGGCGAGCAAATTCAGAGTAAGTCCCCCTTTTTTGAAAGAGGAGAAAAAACTAGGACCAACCTGCATACCGATGGAGTAAATAAATAGGATAAGTCCGAACTCCTTCATGAAATGCAGCACTTCCGGATTGATTTGCAACCCGAAATGTCCAAGGAATATCCCGAAAAACAGAATCCAGGTTGTTCCCAGAGAGATTCCGAAAATCTTTACTTTTCCCAGTGAAAGCCCGATGGCAATTACAACCGAAAGTAAGAGTATGGAGTGAGCAATCCCCGTCCCCGTTATTAATTCAGTCAGCCAGTTCATCGTTAGTTTTATGGTCTAATTATGTTTGACTTAAGAAAGCGCACAAATGTACTACTTCTTTTGCATCAAAAAAAATATGCACTTAGCTTGTGCCCATTGGAGCCATACAAAAACCCCGAAAACCGTAAGCTCATTTCATTGCCACCTTATAAAAATTTTTGCTGGGATAAAAATTAATACTTAACTTTATTCTCATATTGTTTTAAGTGTCAAATCGTTATGAAGCTTAGCAGCACCTATTGCGGAGAATTCGTCTATGATGCCAATCTCGGTGTGGATTATATCCTGACCCCGGTAGGACAGATGACAAACAATTCCGGTACGTTTACGCCGCAATTCAACATCACCGACCATCTCGGCAATGTCAGATCGGTGGTGGATTCAAGGGACACGGTAGTACAGACAACCGACTATTATCCGTTCGGTCTGGCATTTGCAGACAATAATGTGGCGACAAACCGCTACCTCTTCAATGGCAAGGAACTTGAGAACTACACCTTAGGCACCACATATCTCGGCACCCTCGACTACGGCGCACGCCACTACGACCCACGCATAGCAAGGTGGACCGTACCCGACCCGATGGCGGAGAAATATTACGGACTGAGTGGGTATGTGTATTGTGCAACGAATCCGGTAATGTACATCGACTCGGATGGGAGAGATGTTTGGGAAATAAATGGACAAGGCGAAGTAGTTAATCGTATCAAGGATAAAACCCAAGATGCTTTTTATATGGTATCCAAAGACGCAGATGGCAATTACCAACGTACATTTACAACCGATGCAGACGGTAACAAAAACTACAAATCCGTTTCTTTTGACTATGGGACTGTAACAAATACAAAAAAAGCAGGTTGGTTTAGTGGGAATGCTACAAGTTTTTCTGTTACAAGGGAGGCAGCAGGAGCAGATTTGTTTAAGTTTTTTGCCGATAATACTAAAATAGAATTCGGTTTGATAAATACAAAAGACAATGGTTCTCTTGTAATGACTAATCATAAAGAAGGTTCGGTTGAAGCAAGTAAAACAGCCCAAAAGTTGAGTGATAAAGGGCAAACCGTTACCTCTATTCTACATAACCACCCCGACAACTCGCAACCGTCAGGATTTGAAAAAGGTGCTACCCGTGGCGATAAATTTGCAGCCAATATTTTGCCTAATGTTGAACGTTTTGTATATCAACCAAAAAACAATGCTTTGGTTATGTATGATAATGCAAGTATTATAGGGTCTATGTCTTGGGGATTGGTTGTTCCTTCTTCTGCTAAAAGAACACCTGTTGTCCCTATAAGACGCTATCCTGGCGTTGGTTTACCACTGCCGTAATCAGTTGTTTACATGAAAGAAAGAATAATTTTCAATATTATGTTAGTAGCTTGTTGTCTTATATCCTGTCAGGCAAAAAAAGGCGATAACAATGTAACACTAACAGATTTGACAAAGGATTTAATTTCCTTGTATATCAATGATGCTGTAAACGTTAACGCAAAAAATAGAAAAGATGAAATAATAGTTACTGCTGTTACAGATACTTCCTATTATTATCTCTCTGTTTTTGCCAACAACTGCAAAGAATATAAATTTTGCAGAGAAGACTTTATAGGTAAAACAGTATATTTAGGACATTTAGTAAGAATATTTGGCGACGAAAGTTCTATGTTTTATTCTGTAAATGAGAAAATCAAAAAACAGGAACGCTGTAAGGATAATTATATAGAGTATGACCCTAATATTTGGCAAATAGTCTTTTATAAAGACAAGTCTTTCAATAAAATGAGGACATACAAAACTATACAGAATAAGGACATATCAGATATACAAAGTTTGGCTGAAAAACACTTTACAGTTTCGCAAACCATAAGAAACGAAGTTTATCAATCATACGAGGTTGAGAATGAGCCAAAGTTTGTTTTCGGCGAGGATTCTTTAAGGCAGATAATATCTTCAAACTTCAAAAAACACAAAGAGGGCAGTTTTGGCAAAGTTCCATTAGTGGTTAATATTGTCGTAGATGAAAAAGGTAAAGCCTTATTTAAAGGAATTGTAAAAAGTTCAAATGATACTGAATTGGATAATGAAGCGATAAGAGTTACTAAAATAATCTGTCAATATGATTTTATTCCTGCATCACACAGAGGCGAAACAGTTAAAGTCATTTATCCTATCCCTTTTTTGAGAAGTGATATTACACCTTAATCTTACAAGTCCCGCACTTGTGGGGTTTTCCTTTTTCATTTTTCAAAACAAATAGCAAATGAAAAAATCACTTATAATCTCTATTGTGCTTAGTGTTTCAATATTTACTCTTTACTCACAGAATAAAACTATTAAAGGAGGGGTAATTGATGAGAGTTTGGAAACTTGGCCATGCGTATCAATTATGATTAATGACACAGTTAAAGTTGGGGAAACGAATGTAGATGGTTTTTTTCAAGTGGAAATTCCGGATTCTGTAAAAATAATAACATTTATATACATTGGATTTGAGCCAAAAACTATTGAACTTGTAGGGCAATGTGATGAAGTTGAGGTTATTATGATGTCGGACGCCATATATGATTTTATGACTCTCAAGAAAATAAACAGACTTCGAAAGAAAAGATTTAAGGAACTGCCACCAATACATAAAGAAGCATTTTTGAAAGGTATTTTTAAAACAGAAAAAGCTTGTTATAAACAGGAGTTTATAGCTTACTTACGAAATCCCTAATTTTTTGCCGATGGCGGCAAGCATATCGTCAACCATTGATTCCATATCCCATTTGGGGTTCCAACCCCATTCTGCACGGGCACAAGAGTCATCCATCTTATCAGGCCATGAAGCGGAAATTGCCGCTTTGACAGGGTCTATATTATAGTCGAAAACGGCATTAGGAAGACGTTTGGATATCGATGCGAAGAGTTCGCGGGGATTGAAACTCATCGAAGTGATGTTGAAACTGTTGCGGTGGATCAATTTGTCGGGATCGGCCTCCATAAGTTGTATAACTGCATCCAGAGCATCAGGCATATAGAGCATATCCATATAGGTCTCTTCCGGCACCTCGCAGGTGTAACGGCCGTTTTTCAGAACTTCGTAAAATACCTCAACGGCATAATCCGTAGTACCGCCGCCGGGCAGCGCTCCGCTAGAGATAATGCCCGGATAACGTACACTGCGTGTATCAACTCCGAAACGGGTAAAATAGTAGTCGCTGAGCAACTCACCCGCAACCTTACACACACCATAAATGGTATTGGGTCTCATGATAGTATCCTGCGGAGTCATGTTGTGAGGTGTGCTTTCGCCGAATACTCCTATTGAGCTCGGAGTGAATACCGCGCATTCACATTCTTTAGCAATATTGAGTGAGTTGAGCAGGGCTCCCATATTGAGACGCCAGGCTGTCAAAGGTCTGGCCTCCCCGGCCGCACTTAGCATAGCCACAAGATTGAATATGGTATCTATCTTGTATTGCTTTACAACCTCCGCAAAACGCTGCTCGTCGAGGGCGTCAAATTGTTCGGTAGTCACGAAGCCGCGCAACTTTTCGACCATCTCATCTTTCAAATCAGAAGCAATTACATTATCTTTACCATAGTTTTTCTGGAGGTGGGGTACGAGTTCGGTACCTATTTGACCTCCGGCACCTACAACAAGTATGCGTTTCATATCAATTTTTAACGAAATTATTATACAAATATAATGATTTTACAGTAAAATGAGCATTTTAATTTCGATTTCGTCATTATCCAATAAAGAGGGGTTCGTTGACTGGGGTTTTGCTCCGGTAGCAGAGACTGGAGAAGATTATAGTCGCTTCAGGGAATATATTTCCCGCGGAGAAAATGCCGATATGAAATATCTTGCAAACAATATGGATAAAAGGGAGAATCCTTCCCTATTGGTTCCGGGTGCCCGTTCGGTGATCTGTTTTCTGGCCCCCTACAGCAGTATCCAAAGCTCCATAGCTGCATTTGCCCTCGGAAAGGATTACCACGATGTGGTAAAGGAGAAGCTCCGGCGGATCTCACTGCATCTGTCGCAAGAATGCGCTAAGCATGGTCTGGAGTATCAGGGACGCTGTTTTACCGACAGTGCTCCGGTAATGGAGCGCTATTGGGCCGCTGAGGCGGGATTGGGTTTTATCGGGCGCAATAATTTCCTTATATCGCCGAAGCACGGGCTGCGTACACTGATCGGAGTGATCATCTGCAATATCCCGCCGGATTGGCTCGGAGAGCGAAGGGAGAAGATAGCAGATGGGTGTGGGGAGTGCCGACGCTGTATGGATGCATGTCCCGAAGGTGCGCTATATGCCCCTTTCCGGCTGGATGCGCGCAAATGTATCTCCTACCACACTATTGAGTCACATGAGCTTTATTCCGCCCACCCTGTAGAATACAAAGGTCAAATCTTCGGCTGCGAGATCTGTCTCCGCGCCTGCCCTTATGACCGCGAGTCCGAGGGATGGGAAGAGTTGCGCACCAATGCGGAGGAGATACTATCCAAGAGTCCGCAAGATTGGCACGATATGGATGAAAAAGAATTTAAGGAACGGTTTGGCGATACGCCTTTAAGCCGAGCCGGCCTTGACAAAATAAAGAACAATTTATGATGATATTACAGACCCCGGTAGAGTACACTCCCCTGAAAGAGCGGCTCGGATATAAGAACAAATATTTATTTATCGGCTCCTGCTTTGCAGCCGAGATCGGCTCTATGATGAAGGATATGGGATTTGATCTATTGCTGAACCCCTTCGGTGTGCTCTATAACCCCGCTTCCATCCATTCTTCCATAAATAGGCTCGCTTCGGGAACTCCTTTCACTGAAAAGGATATTATCACCAGCGACGGGCGCTACACCTCATTTTTCCATCACAGCACCTTTACAAGGGAGAGTGCAGAGGAGTTTCTAACCAATGCCAATGCCTGCCTGGAGAGGGACAGCGCACGGTTTGCTGCTGCCGATACCTGCGTAGTGACTCTCGGAACTGCATGGGTGTTCAGACATTTGCAGCGCGATATAATTGTTTCCAATTGCCATAAGATACATCCGGCACAATTCCGCAGGGAGCGTCTGGAAACCGAAGAAGTAACAGATCTGCTATGCGAAATTGTGGAGGCACACCCCGACAAAAAGTGGATATTTACCGTAAGTCCGATAAGGCACTTGAAGGATACCGCACATGGCAATCAACTCAGTAAATCCATTTTGCTGCTGGCCATAGACCGACTTCAGCAGCTCCATCCGCAGGTGGAATATTTCCCGGCATACGAGATTATGATGGATGAATTGCGTGATTACCGCTTTTATGCGGAAAATATGACGCATCCTACCAACCAGAGCATCCGCTACATCTTTGATCGGTTCTGCGATTATGCAATAGATGATTCGGAAATGGCCACGATTGCCGAAGCGCAGAAGCGTCTGAAGGCATCGCGGCACATCAGTTTTACTTCGAAATAATCTTTACCGAGCCCGTATGGCCCCTATATTCATTTGCATAGAGCGACTCAATCTCTACGAGTGAGGTTGAGAAAGTACCCTCCTGTGTGATGTAGAAACGTTCTTCGATGGTCAGATTTCCTTCGGGCAACAGCTCAAAATAGTAATTTGTGAGTGACTCATGCTGCTCCTTGTAAAATTCTCCCCAAAATCCTGTAAAGAAGAATGATCTCTCATCCAAAGGATAGAAACAGGCGGGACGCATCGCTTTCATCCTGACAAAACTGCGGTTTTCGCTATTCCTGATATAATAACGGGCAATAATCTCATCTCCAACATTGAGTTTGTCGCCATCCGTTATCACTTTCGAATCGGAGGCCCTAACAAATTCCCTGTTAACCTCGATCTCATTTGCCGCAGGCTTGACATCATCGATTATTGTGTCATAAGTGTAATAAACCGCACCGAGCTTTAGATCTTTTGCACCGCTTGAAACCAGCGCATGCACGGCGTCAGTGGTAGCGACCGTGTTTTCCCAGGCCTGGTTGTGCTTCTGCAGAAGCATCCACAATGCCAGCGAATCCACCATCTCTTTCTCGCCGAGTCTGGCGAATAGGGTCATCAGTTTTGCGTGAGCGTAAATTTCGCTATTCATAAGACCTCTGAAAGGCATTACCGCATTGGGGAAATAGCATCCTATTGTAGGATTTATCACCGCATAATCCTTAAGCGAAGCATTGAGGTCGGCAATTCGGGAGTCAAATTTTTTGCTCCAAAAACCGGTCTCCTTGCAATTGAGCAGTATATGGGCGAGTTGTGCTTTATTCAAAATGGCAATCTTCTGCCACCCATCAGCAGTATCGGAGAGGAATTTGCTGAAGGCAGTCGAAACCTTCCCCTTCATCTGATACTCCAAATAGTGACTGCGCACATAGAAGAGATTGATTGAGTTGAAGGAATTATATCTCTCGCGACTGTAGGCTTCACGGATCCTCTCATCTATGTAACCCACCGCTCCTTCCACAAGTTTTTTCTCCGCCTCACTAAACTCTATCGCACTGAAATCGCGCAACTGGGCCATCTTTTCGAGGAAAAACAATGTGAGCCGTTCGGAAGAGGGCATTCCGTCAAACCAGGCGAAACCGCCGTCTATATTGTGGAGTTTGGAAAGCGCTTTTATCGCCTCTTCCCGGAAACTCTCAACCAATGCACCATCCACTTCCTTCTCCCTACCATCCATGGTCAGCACTTTTGCCCTCATCTGATTGATGTAAAGTGCGTTTGTCCACTCTATGGCATTGTTTGATTCGGGCTTTGAAACCACCGGCAGGGCCTCTTTTACGGCAGTAAGTGTGGAGTATTCGACGTGTCTTATTCTTGGATTGCGTGCCTTGATGCGTTTGTGAAGCTGATCCTCATAATATTTGTGGCCGTGAGAGCCGCCTATGACAAAAGAGGCCGCTTCGGTAATGGTAATCTCCTTCGGAAGAATGGTGACAATATGTTTTTCACCATCACTATAATTGCCCGCTTTAAAGCTGATGGCAACTCCTAGTTTACTCACATTTTCGGGTGGAGTTACGCTCCAGGCGAGCTCCTTCTGACTGCCGACTGCAAGAGTCAGGGCCTTCACATCCGTATCTTTAAGGATTAACTCCTCCCCTGTCTCTTCGTTGTAAAACTTTATGTAACCATTGCCCTTAAGTTGTTCTTCGCTTAGATTGACCACCTTACTCTTTATGACGATTTTGTCGCCTTCGCGAATAAAGAGAGGAATATTGGGTACAACCATCAGCTCTTTGCGCACTATAAGTGAGCGCTCCGCATTACCGGTTTTAAGAGACTGGTCATAGCCCATCACCAGCACACGGAAGGTCGAGAGAAGGTCCCCTGTGGTGTACTCTACCTCCACTTTTCCATCTCTACCGCTCCTCAGATGAGGGTAAAATGCGATAAGTTCGCCGAATTGCGACCTTATGGTCATCACTTCACTTCCGGACGCTTCTTTTTCCTCAACGCTACTCTCTTCTTCGACATTCGACACCAGCGGCATGGACTCGACTATATAATTAGTCATATCCCTGGCAGAACTCCTGGCAACCATGTCCTTTGTATCAGACCGATATCCGTAAAGGGGCTGGTAGCGGTAAGCAAGGGTTGTTGTTATATAGGGTGCGGCATTATGGACCTTTACAGATAGCGGGCTGAATGAGAATGAGTTGGCTCCATACCTGTCGGTGGTTTTGTCAAAGATTGAGACCACATATTCGGCATCGGGAGCTCCCGTAATGGTGAATTTCTCCTTTGTTTGAGGGCCGGTGCAATCTCTGAAGGATTCAATATCCACATTGAAAAGAACTTTGCCAGGACGGGAAAATTCGTATTGATGGTCAATTGGCTCTCCGTTGCGAAATCCGAAAACGGAGAGTTTTATTGAACTGCGATATTCTTCCTTATAAGGCAGCGTAACTCTCACCACCTCATTTTTGAGGTGCAGTGATTCCCTATGGTGGCATTTATGATTATCAAAGAGACCTGCTTCGAGATAGAGGTCATCTTCGGTCGTACCGAGGAGAAAATCTATGCCGTTTTCGGTTACAATAGGATAGTAAAAATATTTCGCCTTGAAAGGCAGTCGCTTTTCATTTATATCGAATATCACAATATCTGTCTTGCCTTCAACTTTAATACCCCTGTAAACGGTGCTATAAGCGAGGGTGTATTTTCCGGACTTGACAGAAGCAAAGTCAAATGGAACTTCACTATTTGATGATACCGTTTCGCTTCTTACCACCTTTCCATCCTGCAACAGCGAATAAGTAACCTTCGTATCATAAGGACGATGATTAAGATTATCTACGGTAAATGTCACAGCCTTGACCTCATTTTTCTCCACAATCACACTCGAAATTCCACTTTCAGGGTCTGTGACACTTTGTGATGTCGGGACTGGAAAACGGAGTCCCATTACCAGAGGGATATCGGAAACCCTTACCGTGGTGCTCTTGCTATGGGTTTCTCCCTGCGGGTCGGTAACTTTGGCATTGATCACAAAGGCAATGACATTTTCGGAGTGGAGCTTGGGATTAAAACTCTCCCCTACAGGATGTTCTGCGACAAAAGAGATCTCAAACCGTCCATCATTGTCCGACAGTACCTCTCCGGAAGCCACCTCTTCCGAATAATAATAATCGTAGGATTTACGGCCGGGATACCATTCGGAACGGCGTGTAACAGTATATTCTACCTTGCTTCCCGCAATGGAGTAGCCGGCAAAACTCTCCACGGTTCCTTTTTGACGCACTATATCGGAAAAGATGTAAACTCCCTCATTCGGCTCGAGCCTGAAATCAAAATTGGGTCTTTTATAGCTCTCGACCCGAACCTCACCAAGGTATCTGTTGCCTGCAATAATAGAGTAAATCCCGTTTTTACCATCTTCGGGTATTTTGAAAAAACCGCTGGCTGATCCCATATCGTTTGTCACCACTTTAAAGGTGGCAAATGGTTTATCCTCAGAAGTATGGCGTATTGAGAGCTCAATAGGCTTGTTGCCGAGGACCTCACCCCTTTCTCTGTCACTTTTATAGCAGATTACTTTGAAGAAAATGGTATCGGAGGGCTTGTAGAGCTTGCGATCAGTGTAGAGTGCCATATTCTCCAACATATATGTACTCTCATCAATTTCTTCATAATAATTATCTATTGACAAAAACGGGGCGTAAATATCCTTGCCTGCCGAGACTCTAAGTCTCCAGATTATAGATTCATTGCCTTTTTTCTTTTCGAGCTTCAGAGGAAGCGAGGTAAATCCCTTCTGAGTGACTACAGCCTTCTTTGTAGGGGTAAGCTTTGTCACACCGAAACGGCTTTTGATATCCGAATCCCTGTATACTTCTGCCAGAACCTCTTTATAGGGCTTGCCTGTAACTATGTCAGCCGCATAGATTTCCTGTGTGTTGCCCACCTTGCGAAGCCCCGTAGCCACCGAACTTACGCTAAGGGCGCTATAAGAATTGTGTTTCCCTGAATGGAAATGGAGAATATAATTGCCTGCCGCCCCACAGGAAATGGTATCTCTCCGTTCCGATGAAATATTGTACTCATTCGGCATATCGTAGGTGCGGGAAAAAACCTTTTTAGATATGCGTCTGAGATTGAACATGTCGAGTTTATAGCCACTTTCCCAGAAACGATTATCATCAAGTCGGTATATATCGAGGGTCACGCGACTAATATTGCGTGTTCCTATCTCGATGGTCATATCCTGGTGAGGGATATATTGTGACTTGTGTGAAACAATACTTGCCGATAAATCCTCCGACTCCATCTCTTCTATCATTTGTTCTATATTTTTATAATAATAGGCTTTGGAGGAGTGACCTTTTAGTACTTCCAGACAACGGGCTTTAAAGGCCAGGTAGTCGGCACCGCTCTGATTATCTTTGTCGGCTATCTTATATCTTTCATACTCGAGCTTGATGTAATGGAGCCTCAAAACTCTCGGATGGTCCGAATACCTGGCTATACTTTCGTCAAGGTTGTCATACAAAATGTCCCTCTGTTGAGTGACTTTTGGATAGTATGAATTAGACTCTTTCCAGTTGTATTCCCGGAGCTGTTCCTGCTTTTTCTCGCGTATGACGAGCAATTCAAGGTCATCACCCGATTTATCTGCAAGGGCTTCCAGTTCGTCGAGGTATTTGACGGCAGTCTGGGGAAGACCCTTTTTTTCGGCCTTCTCTACTTTCTTCCACAAGTCGCTGTAATCAACTGATTTGTAAGATTGTGCGTTTATCATAGATGTCATAGGTATTATCAACAATAAAAAAGTGAGTAATCGTTTCATAACCTCTTGATTTTATGTTTAATCAATAGTGTTTCCAAAAATATGCCATTAATTTCATACCTTTGCTCAAATTTAGCAAAAGAAGATGAGATTCACGCTACAGGCGAAGGATAAAAGCGGTACGGCTGCAAGATGCGGGATTATAGAAACCGGGCACGGAAAGATTGAAACCCCGATTTTCATGCCCGTGGGTACGGTAGGTTCCGTTAAAGGAGTTTATCACCGCGATCTTGAAGAGGATATCGGCGCACAGATTATTCTGGGCAATACCTACCATCTCTATCTTCGTCCCGGACCGGATATTCTCCGGCAGGCGGGCGGACTGCACAATTTCATCTCCTGGGAGAAGCCAATCCTGACCGACAGCGGCGGATTTCAGGTTTTTTCGCTGGCTCAGTGCCGCAAACTTACTGACGAAGGATACGAGTTTCAATCTCACATAGATGGTTCCAAACACCTTTTCACCCCTGAAAACAATGTCGATATCCAACGCATCATAGGTGCCGATATCATCATGGCGCTCGACGAGTGCTGCCCGGGCGATGCCGACTGTAGGTACGCGGCTGAGTCTCTCGATCTTACCATGAAGTGGCTCAAGCGATGCATCGCACGATTCGACAGTACGGAACCCCTCTACGGCCACCATCAGGCCTTCTTCCCGATAGTTCAAGGGTGTATCTATCCCGACCTGAGGCGTAAAGCTGCTGAGGAGCTTACCGCCCTCGACAGGGAGGGCTATGCCATAGGAGGACTCTCGGTAGGTGAACCTACCGAACTGATGTACCAAATGATAGAGGAGGTACATCCTATCCTGCCTCAGGATAAGCCGCGCTATCTGATGGGAGTGGGCACTCCGGCCAATATCCTTGAGTCAATAGCCCGTGGTATCGACATGTTTGACTGTGTAATGCCAACCCGCAACGGACGCAACGGGATGCTCTTTACCGGCGAGGGCATCATCAACATCCGCAACCGCAAATGGGCAGAGGACTTCTCTCCCATTGATCCTGATGGTACATCTTTTGTTGACAGGAGATACACCAAGGCCTATTTGAGACACCTCTTCATTGCCGGAGAGATGCTCGGAGCCCAGATTGCAAGCGAACACAATCTCGCTTTTTACCTCAATCTAGTGAAAATGGCCCGCGAGCACATACTCAAGGGTGATTTCAACTCCTGGAAATGCGCCATGGTAAAGAAACTTCAAACAAGACTGTAAGAACTACGGCAAGATGAAGAAGCCCGAACTAAAAATATTGGACAGATATATTATCAGGAAGTTCATAGGTACCTATTTCTTCATCCTGATGATTGCGGTGCTTATCATCATAATATTTGACATCAGTGAGAAAATCGACAAATTCGTTGATAATCAGGTACCCCTCAAGGAGATTGTCTTTGAATATTTTGGTGGATTCATACCCTGGATGCTCAATAGTTTCAGCCCTCTCTTCGTCTTCCTCTCAGTAATTTTTTTCACATCCAAACTGGCGCAGAGAAGCGAGATTATAGCCATGCTCTCAGGCGGGATGAGTTTCAACCGAATAATGAGGCCCTACATGCTCTCCGCCGCTTTCATCGCAACCTTCAGCCTTGTGCTGGGTCTCTTCATAATACCTTCGGCAAATCAGATGCGTCTCGAGTTTGAAAATAAATATATAAAACAACAGCAAACGGCCTCTGCAACCAGTAAAATCCACTACCAGATAGCTCCGGGCGAGTTTGTCTTTGTAGAGCAGTTCAGCTCCTGGGCCAACACCGCGTACAGATTTACCCTCGAGACCATTGAGGACAACCGCATTGTATCCAAACTTTCAGCCGAGTCGGCAGTATGGGACACCACTTTCAACGGATGGAAACTTCGCAACTGGTATATAAGGGATTTTCACAATGAAGAATCGGAAATAGTGCGTACCGGCAAGGAACTTGATACTGTTATCAACCTCACTATCGAGGACTTCTACCGGCGCAGAAACATCGCAGAGTCCCTCTCCCACAAAGAACTCAACGAACTGATAGACGTACAGACCATGCGCGGAGATGCACTTGTACTGCATGCTCTTATAGAGAAAAATAACCGTATTGCGATGCCATTTTCAGCATTTGTGCTGACTGTAATGGGCGTGTCCCTCTCCTCCCGCAAACGGCGCGGAGGAATCGGCCTCAACATCGGTATAGGCATAGCACTGAGTTTTGCATACATTCTCTTCATGCGCTTCAGCGAAATGCCTGTCCACACCGGCGCACTTTCTCCGGCGTTTGCACTATGGCTGCCGAATATAATATTCTCAATAATAGCACTGATCCTCTACAGGATGGCACCGAAATAATTTTATACTTAACGATATGAACACAAAACTTAAACTGACTATCGCCAGTTTTCTCGAATTTGCAGTCTGGGGAGCATATCTCACCTCACAGGGAAGATTTCTCGCAAGCATCGGGCTTGCAGAACAAATAGGTTGGTTTTATTCAATTCAGGGCATAGTTTCCATCTTCATGCCCGCATTAATAGGAATTATCGCTGATAAATGGATCCCGGCACAGAAGCTTCTCGGCATCTGCCATGGCCTTGCAGCCATATTGATGATGGCTACGGGCTGGTATGGATTGACAGCTGAAACCGTCCAGTTCGGGACAATTTTTACATTATATTCCTTTAGCGTGGCATTCTTCATGCCGACCATCGCTCTGATCAACTCGGTATCTTATAACGCCCTTGAAAAAGCCGGTATGGATACCGTTAAGGTATTTCCCTCGATCCGTATATGGGGTACTATCGGATTTATAATTTCAATGTGGTGCGTGGACCTTATGGGCATACAGGCCTCTGCCTACCAATATATATTCTCAGGAATACTCGGCCTTATCCTTGCCGGCTATAGTTTTAATCTCACCCACTGTCCCGTCAGCAAGGGTGGAGAGAAGAAGTCTATCGTGGAGGCTATGGGACTGAAAGCTTTTGCGCTCTTCAAAGAGAGCAGAATGGCCATCTTCTTCATCTTCTCAATGCTCCTCGGTGTGGCTTTGCAGATTACAAATAGCTTTGCAAACCCCTTCCTGGGCGACTTTGCCGGCATAGAGCAATATGCTGACACATTTGGTGTGAAACACTCCAATATATTGATTTCACTCTCACAGATTTCTGAGGCACTTTGTATCCTGCTGATTCCTTTCTTCCTTCGCAGGTTTGGCATCAAAAAGGTGATGCTGATTGCAATGTTTGCATGGGTGCTCAGATTCGCCTTTTTCGGACTCGGCAATCCGGGTAACGGAGTATGGCTCTTTGTCCTCTCCATGCTTGTTTATGGCGTTGCCTTTGACTTCTTCAACATTTCCGGCTCCCTTTTCGTGGACAGAAATACCGATCATAGCATCCGTTCCAGTGCTCAGGGCCTATTTATGTTGATGACCAACGGTATCGGTGCCGCAATCGGAACTCTCGGAGCTCAGGCCGTAGTAAATGCACTTGTAAACTCACAGACCGATCCTATCGCTAAAATGACCGGCTGGAGCCACACATGGTTTATTTTTGCCGCCTACGCACTGATAATCACCATTGCCTTTGCGATTTTATTCAAATACAAACACGTACCGGAGAAATAAATCAAATTATATTTAAATGGGGGTCATATCAGAATGATTTATGACGTGACCCCCAGTTTAATTACTGCTTAGATTCTTCCTATTATTTCAGTTACTTCTTTTGTACCACATAGAACATGATGATGGTGTTCTTGGCGAATAGTTTTTTAGAGCGCTCATCGCCTTTAGTCCCGGTAGCTGACACAAGATAAGGAGTTAAATCTGAGCCTTTTATGTAAACAGTTCCTCCTGTCGTGTTGTATGTGTACGTGGCACTTTTCATCCACTTGGCCGGAATACTAACCTTATCGTTGTATTTCCTCAGCAGGGAGATGGGAATATCTTTGAAAG
>ERZ795058.1924-NODE-1924-length-26190-cov-5.274613_pt1 | contig 26190 bp, 30 predicted proteins | sample MGYA00375142_ERZ795058 | MGnify/ENA primary metagenome ERZ795058 (study PRJEB30187, sample SAMN05720210) | activated sludge metagenome | isolation source: anaerobic digester from wastewater treatment plant | place: Japan | collected 2015-04-20 ... | reverse complement strand
ACTATACTCCACGGGGAATTACATAGTATATCAGGGCACACTTTATGAATTTTGGTAACAGGTCTCTGCGCAGGCTTTGTTGAAAAGTACGTAAAGCCGGCATGGACGCCGGCTTAGGTGCCACGGGTCAAGGATGGCCCATTGGCACCGTTAGTACTTTGCCAAAGGCGAGCAGTAGCCCTGTCAAAATCATAACCCGTGTGCATCGATATACTATGCAATTCTCCCCCAAGGAATCAACAAACTTGAGGGCTATTGCGTCGCAGCTTTCTCCTAATACGAAAGAGGGTATCGCTACTACTTATTCATTAGTATGCGATACCCCTTCATAATACTTAATACTGATCGCCGGAAGCTTTGGCAAAAGGAACTTCAAAATCAATACCAGCCTCTTTAAGCATCCATTCTATAGAAATGCCGAAGCCCCTTGCCGGGTCATTTACAAGTACATGGGTTACAGAACCGATCAGCTTATCGTCCTGAATTATAGGGCTTCCGGACATACCCTGAACAATGCCCCCGGTTTTTTCAATAAGTCTTTTATCTGTAATTTTGATTATCATGCTCTTGGACCCTAAACTCCTTTGGTTCATAATCTTCTGTATCTCAATATCAAACTCCTCAACTTTGTTTCCCTCAATAGTTGTCAATATTTTTGCAGGTCCTTCCTTAATCTGATTGTTCAAGCCTACGGAAACCGGCACGGCTGAGCCAGAATCATACTTTTTGTTTAGCTTTCCATAAATTCCATAGTTTGTATTCTTTTCTATAATCCCATATGCATCTTCACTATCATAGAATACACCGACGAGTTCTCCCGGTGTAGTCTTCCTTGCTTTTTGGATTGATGCAATCTTTGATTTTACTATTCTTCCGCTGTTAATATCTATCAACACACCCGAATCAATATCCGTTATACCATGACCCAAAGCACCAAACACTCTGCTTTTAGGGTCATAAAAAGTCAATGTTCCTACGCCGGCTATATTATTTCTTACCCACAAGCCTATTCTGTATATATTGTCTGCTTCACATTTGATGGGTTTGACACTAAAATCCTGTTTTCTACCTTCTCTTTCCACTATCACCTTGATTTTATCATCCTTATTCAGTCTATTGTTCAAATAATCAACAATGTCCCTTTCCTTCTCTACCTGATTGCCATCTATTTCAATTATCTTATCCCCGACTTCAAAACCTGCATCTGCAGCGGGACTGAATTTCTTTCCCTTTATATCGGTAATGCTTGACAAACCGACAATCAATACTCCCTTTGACTCAATCCTGACGCCGATGGATTCTCCTGACGGTACAACCTTTATGTCAGGAATAATATTCAGCGTCACCTCTTTTATAGGCAGCATGCCCAGGAGTATAAGATTGGCTTTTGCTGTTTCCGGCACATTATTTTTCATTGAAAGAAATGAAGATATAATTTTGTTCTCTTTAAACTCTACATTGCTTTTGCCGTCCTTATTCAGCCTAAGGGTAAAAACCATACTGTCAGGAATCTTTTGATTTTGTCCCTGTATAATATTGATTTCATCAGGAAAACTATAAATGGTGGATAATATACTTATCAGGCAGAGTATCATTATTATCAGAGTGGTGTATGAAAAAATTTTTTTGAGGTTTTTTCTATACAACAGCATCACTCTCCTGCTCCCCCAGAAGAGTCCACCTTCAATCCAAAAATCTCTCTCATTTAAGTTAACCTTTTTAAAGTCCTATTATTCTTATAAAATATAGAACGTGCAACAGCATTTTCATCAGGCAAATACAAATTTAATAAAAATCCCAGGGTCTATGCAAAATTTGATAAAAAAATATTCTCACAAAGCAAGGGATTTGCCTTTGAAGAGAATAATGAACTGCAGTGCATAAAAAAACGGGAAAATACGTTTTAGCTTTCCATTTTCCCGACTATTTTCTCCGCATGAGCCATAGATGCCTCTATATTCTTGCTTCCGCCAAGCATTCGAGCAATCTCTTTAACCTTCTCCTTATCGTTTAAAATACTGAATTTTGAAAAAGTTTTGTTGCCCTTTACTATTTTTTCTACAAAAATATGATTGTCAGAAAGGCTGGCAATCTGGGGCAAGTGTGTTATGCAAAGAATTTGTGAGCCATTGGAAATCATCTTGATTTTTTGTCCGACCATATTGGCTGTCTGTCCTCCTACGCCTGCGTCTACCTCATCAAACACAATACATGGAGCTTGTTCTCTTTCAGAAAAAGCATTTTTTATAGCAAGCATCACCCTTGACATTTCTCCGATGGAAGCTATTTTGCATAACGGTTTTTCCGGCTCCCCTGGATTTGGAGAAAGGTGAAATTCAATCTTGTCAAAACCGTTATTGCTTATTATGCTTTCATCTGTCATTACTTTTATTACAAACCTTGAACCATCCATATTAAGCTCGTGAAGTTCTTTTTCAATAAGTTTCTCCAATGCCCCTGCATTATCATTTCTTCTATTTGAAAGCAGTCTTGCTATTTCCATATATTGCTTTCTTATCTCTGCGATTTCCTTTTCTATTTCCAATGAAATCTTTTCACTGTCAATTAATTCCCTGAATTCCTCCGAAGCATTATTCAGGTATGAGAATATATCTTCAATACTGTTTCCGTATTTTCTCTTAAGTTTGTTGATAAGATCGAGCCGTTCCTCCAGAAGATCTATTTCACTGTCATTGAATTCAATGCTGTCGCAATATGACCTCAGTTCCCCTTTTATATCTTCAAGCTGGTAGGTAATCCCTTCCAAAGCGGATTTTAAACCTTCCATACTCTCATCTATTAAAGACAATTCCTTAAGACTTGCGACGCTGTTATTCAACAAATCCAAAACACCTTTTGAAGCCCCATTTCCATTGAAAAGACAATTATATACATAATTAACGCCTTTCAGCAGCTTTTCCGCGTTTATCAGGATATTTCTCCTGCCCTTCAGTTCTTCGTCCTCATTGGGCTTTAGTTTCGCAATGTCGATTTCTTCAATCTGATATTTCAGAAGGTCCGTTTTTCTTTCTCTTTCCACGGCATCGCCGCTGATGCTGTCAAGTTTTTGCTTCAGGCCGTCAAGCTTGTCCGTTAATAGCCTGATATCATCCTTTATCGATTTTGTTTCATCGCCGCCAAAACTGTCTAAAAGCTCTCCGTGCTTCACAGTATTGAAAAGCAGCTGATGCTCATTCTGACCTACAATGTCCACCAGATATTGCGAGATACTCTTAAGCATGGAAAGAGTAACTACTTGTCCGTTTATTCTGCATACTGTTTTGCCCTTTGTATTTACTTCCCGCATAATAATCAGACTGTCATCCGTACCCGTATCTATACCATACCCCTCCAGTATGTCTATTATAAATTTCTCATTTTCAAGGGAAAACAGAGCTTCTATTGATGCCTTTGCTTCGCCGGTCCTTATCTCTTCTTTGCTTAACCTTCCTCCTATAACAGAAGAAAGCGCGTCAATAATAAGAGATTTCCCCGACCCGGTTTCTCCGGTTATAATATTGAGTCCAGGTTCAAAAGTCACCCTTTGCTGTTCTATTATTACATAGTTTTTAATACCTATTTCCTGAAGCATAAGTCATCACCTGTTTTTCATCATCTTCTTCAGCTTGTCAATTAATGTTTCGACATCTTCCTGATTCCTTACAAGTATAAAAATAGTATCGTCACCTGCAACGGTCCCTACCATTTCTTTGTAGTCCAGTACGTCAATTGCTTCAGCTGCAGCGTTTGCAGCTCCGGAAAAAGTTTTCACAACTACTATATTCCCCGAGTAATCTATGCTTAAAACTGATTCTGCAAATACCTTCACAAGGCGCTCATTCAACAAGCTGTCCTTTTCCTTCATAGAGGCATATTTATATGTGCCGTTCTCAAGTACCTTTACCAGTTTTAACTCCTTTATGTCTCTGGATACAGTTGCCTGAGTAATGTGATATCCGCTTTTCTTAAGCTCTTCCGCCAACTCCTCCTGGGTCTCGATCGGATGTCTTTCAATTATCTCCAAAATTTTTGCATGTCTGGATATTTTCATTTTTCTACCTCCTTCAAAATTTCTTACTAACGCTCAGAAATTTTTCTTCTCAGAACATCAAAAAAGTTTCTTTGCTTTAGTTTGACCAGGTTAGTGATACAGCTTGAGCTTCTAACTTTCACTATTCTGCCGGGATTTAATCTATATGAATCCTGCCCGTCAACAGAAAGCATAACCTCATAGTTTTCTTCACAAATTTCAATGCTTACTTCGTCTTTCTCCGATACCACCAACGATCTGTTCTGAAGAGTATGGGGGCATATGGGGGTTATTATAAGTACATTCAATTCGGGACTCACAATAGGGCCCCCAGCAGACAGTGAATAGGCAGTAGAACCTGTTGGGCTGGATACTACTATGCCATCCGCCGAATACAACCCGAAAAAACTGTCATTAATAAACACGGAGAAGCTAATCATCCTGGAAATCATGCCTTTTGTAATGCTAAAATCGTTAAGCGCCAAAAGTTTTTTTGTTTCGTCCTTGCTGTTTTCCAGAGTGGCTTCCAACATCATTCTTTTCTCTATTAAATAATCGCCTTCCGCTATTTTATCCAAAGACATGTACATATCGCTGATTTCCGCTTCAGCCAGGAACCCTAAGTGTCCAAGATTTATTCCGAACAAAGGAACATTATATTGGGAGGATTGTCTTGCTATATTTATTATTGTACCATCCCCTCCAAGCACAATTATTATGTCACTGGAGCGATAAAGTTCCTCCCTGCTTAATCCGGTAACCTTATGGTTTAGCTTTTCCGCTATATCCGTCTCCAGTATCGGTTCTATATCTTTGTTGGCAAACCAGTGCAAAATACTCCTGGTTACGTTCAAGTTTTGGTCCTTTAATAAATTTGGAATAATTCCTATCTTCATATATCGTTACACCGTCCACTGCCTTTTAAATATATTTTATATTATGTTTTTTGGATTATCTACTTATTTATACAAAACATGCATATTGATTACGTCAAATATTCATGTGCCTTTGAGACAATACAGTCAATATCAATATTTGAAGTTTCATCAGCTGAATCATTATCCTTTGACAAAAGCAGCAGATATTCAATATTGCCCTCGGGGCCTTTTATGGGCGAATAGCTGAGTCCCTGTACAGAAAGTCCCGTTTCGCTTTTGCAGAAAGAAACTATTTTATTAATTACTTCTATATGAACTTGTTTTTCTCTCACTACACCCTTTTTCCCGACTTTTTCTCTTCCTGCTTCAAATTGCGGCTTAATAAGACATACAATACTACCCTTGTCTTTTAGTAGCTTTTCTACCGAAGGCAGTACCTTTGTCAATGAAATAAAGGAGACGTCAATTGATGCAAAATCTACTAATTCATTAATGTCCCCAGGGGTAACATACCTGATGTTTGTTCGTTCCATACATACTACCCTGGCATCGGTACGCAGTTCCCAAGCCAGCTGTCCATAGCCCACATCTATTGCATATACCCTCGAAGCACCATTTTGAAGCATACAGTCTGTAAACCCTCCCGTAGATGCTCCAACATCAATCGCTGCCAACCCCTGGAGCTTCAGTCCAAACTCCTTAAGTGCCTTTTCAAGTTTAAGGCCACCCCTGCTTATATATGGGATTGCAGTTCCCCTTACCTCGATTTTTGCGCAGGCAGATATTTTGGTGCCTGGCTTGTCAACCTTAATACCATTAACATATACAATCCCCGACATAACCATACCGCAAGCCTTTTCCCTGCTTGTTGCAAGGCCAAGCTTATGAACCATAAGGTCAAGCCTTTCCTTTTCTGCCAATGCATTCTACTCCTTCATAATCTTGTTAAAAATGCTTTCAGTGTCCATTTTTTCAAGGTAATATAGCTCTTCTGCATCTCCGTGGGGTATAAAACTATCGCCAAATCCTATAATCCTTACATTTGCATCTATCTTCCTGCAGCTGTAAAATTCCAGAATACTGCTTCCTAAACCGCCGCTGGCAACATTGTTCTCCAAGGTATAAATTATCTTGTATTTCTTGGAGATTTCTATAAGCAATTCCTCATCAAGAGGCTTTATAAACCTTACATTTATCAAAGCATATCTCTTGCCCACCCTTTTCAGCTTTTCACAGACCTCCAAAGCTCTATAAACCATATTTCCTTCTGCAATAATTGCTCCCACTTCTCCGTCTATAAGAGTCTCGCTTTTACCAAGCTCCAGGGGAGTATCGGGATATCCAAACTCCCTGACTCTGCCTCTCGGGTATCTTATTGCTACGGGACCTTCCAAAGATACTGCCAACCTTAGCATATTCCTTAATTCTTTCCCGTCCTTAGGACTCATTATCCTAATGTTCGGTATATGCCTCAGGTATGAAATATCAAATACCCCTTGATGAGTTTCTCCGTCAGATCCTACAATACCTGCTCTGTCAATAGCAAATACTACATTCAGATTCTGATTGCATACATCGTGGACAATCTGGTCATAGGCCCTTTGCAGGAATGTTGAATAGACTGCAAATACAGGGCGTAACCCTGCTGAAGCTAAACCGGCACAGAAGGTCGTTGCATGCTGCTCTGCAATACCGACATCAAAAAATCTGTCTTTGTATTTCGATTCAAAATCCGCCAGTCCGGTTCCTTCACCCATGGCGGCTGATACCGCAACTATCTTTTCATTCTCACCTGCAAGCTCTATAAGGGAATCCCCAAAAACTTCCGAATAGGTCTTTTTTTCATTTTTTTCCTTGAGTTCTCCGTTCTCAATAAAAAACGGATTGACTCCATGATACTCCTTTGGTTTGTTTTCGGCTATATAATATCCTTTACCTTTTACAGTGACAGCATGTATCAAAACAGGATACCCATTATACATTTTTGCCCTCTTCATTACATCCTCAAGCTTCCTTATATCATGGCCGTCAATTGGGCCAAAATATTTAAAGCCTAACTCTTCAAAAAAGATTCCCGGAACAACCAGGTATTTCAGCCAATCCCTAAAACCTTCGGCTGCTTTGAAAACAGACCCTCCAATTACGGGAATCTTGTTCAGAATTGTCTCTATCTTGTTTTTAAATCTGAAATATACCGGCTGTGTCCTCAGTTTACTGAGGTAGTTGGATAAGCCTCCTATATTATGTGATATTGACATTTCATTATCGTTTAATATGATAATAAGATTAGTAGGGAAGTCTCCTGCATGGTTCAGTGCCTCAAAGGACATTCCTCCTGTTAGAGCCCCATCACCTATTACGGCAACCACCGAATAATTATCTCCTGCCAAATCCCTTGCTTTTGCCATTCCAAGGGCTGCAGATATTGATGTGCTGCTATGCCCTGTTTCAAATATGTCATGCACACTTTCCGACCTTTTTGGGAAACCGCTGATGCCGCCCCTTTTTCTTAAGGTCACGAAGCTTTCTCTTCTTCCTGTAACAATTTTGTGGGTATATGACTGATGCCCCACATCCCAAATAATCTTGTCCTTAGGAGTATCAAAAACCCTATGAAGCGCAAGAGTAAGCTCTATTACCCCAAGGTTTGAAGCCAGGTGCCCCCCGTTTTCAGATACTACCTTGATAATATAGTCCCTAATCTCTTCCGACAGTGTTTTGAGTTCGGCATAGCCCAATTTCTTTAAATCCGAAGGGGAATTTATACTATCCATTATTTTATACATTAATAATCCACCCATCTGTAAAATAAATCATAATATTATTTCCATAATTATTGACCATTAATCTAAATAATTTACCAGCCGTTTCCTTATCGATTAAACCATAATATTAGCTACTAATATTCCCAATACAGCGCCTGCCACCACCTCTTTCGGCGTATGTCCTATCAGTTCCTTGAGTCTTTCATCGGTAATGGGCTTATTTTGAGCAATATCTTCAATAATAATATTCAGTATTTTTGCTTGATTTCCTGCTGCTCTCCTAACCCCTGCAGCATCATACATAACTACAAAAGCAAAACACAGGGAAACAGCAAATATAGCCGAATCCCAACCATACATTCTTCCCACTGATGTTGAAATTGCCATTACAAATGCAGTATGGGAACTCGGCATGCCACCGGAACCCACAAGTCTTGTTAAATCAATCTTTTTGCTGCTATAGAAAGTTAACAGAATTTTTAGTATCTGCGCTATAAACCATGCCGTAAATGAGGCTAAAAGTGCCTTATTTTCCATAATACTCCTATAAAAGCCCAAAAGTGATCCTCTCCTCAAACCTTATTCAATGTAATCTTGCCAAAAGGTTACTCATCCCTTGTAATAATATAATCTGATAATTCGCATAGATAGCGCCCTCTGCTGCCATAACCTTCAAGCTTTAATTTTGCTTCGTCAACAAGTTCTTTTGCTATTTCTTCTGATTTTTCCAGACCGTAGAAGCTGATAAAATTGGATTTGTTAAATTCAGCATCTTTGTTAATTTTTTTCCCAAGTTTATTTTCTGAACCGGATACGTCAAGGATATCATCAGCAACTTGAAAAGCAAGCCCTATTAATTCACCAAATTCCATAATATTTATTATGTCGCCTTCCTCTGCCCCGGAAAGAACTGCACCAACTGCAAGTGAAGCTGTAATAAGGGCTCCTGTTTTCTTTGCATGCATATTTTTCAAAGTGTCAACATCAATACTCTTTTTTTCATAATAAAGGTCTATGCATTGACCTCCGATCATTCCAGATATTCCTGCCGATTTACAGATAATATTGGCTGCCCTTATGTATTCGTGACTGGGTTTATTGATTATAATGCCTATAATTGTTTCAAATGCCTGATTTAAAAGGGCGTCGCCGGCAAGTACAGCAAAACCCTCTCCAAAAACCCTGTGATTGGTCGGTTTTCCCCTTCTTAAATCATCATTATCCATTGCAGGCAGGTCATCATGAATCAGAGAATAAGCATGAATCATTTCTATGCAGCAGGCAAAAGGAAGCACCTCTTCTTCAGGTCCCCCAAAAAGTTCGCAGGACATAAGTGCAAGTATGGGCCTAAGCCTTTTCCCTCCTGCAAATAGACTATATCTCATAGCTTCGGTAATTACTGGTATTTTATTGTCCTCTGGTACCAATGAAGTCAGCTTCAATTCTACTAAACGCTTTTTTTCAGCCATATACCGGTTAAAGTCCAATTTTATGCCTCCCTGATTTGGTTTATGCTGAATTCCCCTATTTGCTCCCCATTATTCATTATTGCCATAACTTTTCCTTCAGCTTCTTCCAGCATTCCTGAGCATAGCTTTGAAAGATTAATACCTTCCTGATAGATTTTTATGGATTCTTCAAGGGATATGTTCCCTGCTTCCAAAATCTCAACTATCTCTTCCAGTCTCTTTAATGCCTGTTCAAATGAGAAATTTCCTTTCATATTATTCTCTCCGTTTCAAAATATTATTGAAAAATAATATATATGCTATAAGGACAAATCTTCAATGCCGATAACTTCCGCTTCAGCCTTTCCATCCTTCAATTTTATTTCCAGTGTCTCATGAAGTTGAAAATCCTTTACCGAAGTCAGAAGCTTCCCGTCTGTTTTCCTCATAATAATACCGTAACCTCTGCCTAAAGCCGATTCAGGATTCAATATGCCAAGCTTTCCGACAGTTTTATCCAAGTCATTCCTATTGTTCTTTATTATGTTCATCATATTATAATCCAGATACTTATTCAGGGAATTCAGAGTTTGATTCATATTAAGTATTTTCCTCTCCAGCTGCCGGAATACATTATCCCTGGAAATTTTCTCAATCCTGACCTTATAACTGTTTATAAAATTTATTATTGATGTGTTCAGTACATATTTATACTGATTTACCTTGCTCATAAGGCTCTGCTTGTCGGGCACCGCCAGCTCGGCTGCCGATGATGGAGTCGCAGCCCTGACATCTGCTGTAAAATCAGCTATTGTAAAATCTGTTTCATGTCCTACTGCCGATATTACTGGAATATTGGATTCAAATATTGCTTTAGCCACCTCTTCCTCGTTGAAAGCCCAAAGCTCTTCAATTGATCCGCCTCCACGGCCTATAATCATAACATCAACATTTGCTTTGGCGTTAAAATATCTGATGCCTTCCGCAATCTCGTTTTCTGCCCCTAACCCCTGAACCTGTACGGGATACAAATAAATATCAACGTTGGAACATCTCCTTTTAATTATCGAGATAATATCTCTTACTGCAGCTCCGGTAGGCGAAGTAACTACTCCAACAGCTTGGGGCATATATGGAAGCTTCTTTTTAATTGCTTCGTCGAAATATCCCAGTGCGGAAAGCTTTTTCTTAAGCTGTTCATAAGCCTTGTAAAGAGAGCCTGTCCCCTCGGGAATCATATCTTCAGCATAAAGTTGATATTGCCCATCCCTTTCATAAATTGAAAAGTACCCCCTGACAACAACAGCAGAACCATCTTCAGGCATAAACTTAAGCTTTGAAGCATTGCCCTTAAACATTACGCATTTCAGCCTTGAATCTGCGTCCTTCAAAGTAAAGTATGCATGTCCGGAAGTATGCAGTTTGAAATTGGATATTTCTCCTTTTACGTAGATATGAGAGAGAAGTACGTCATTTTGTATTAAGTATTTTATATAGTTATTTATTTCCTTTACAGTGAAAATCTTCTCGTTACTCATTTTGTATATCCTTTTTATTCTCTGCTCTTATTATTTTACCAAGAACGCCGTTAACAAAACCGCCGGATTCATCTGTGCTATATTTCTTGGCAAGTTCAATTGCCTCATTTATGGCTACGCTGTCAGGAATATCATCGCGGAATATTATTTCATATAAAGCTAATCTTAGTATAGCAAGGTCAACCTTAGCAATTCTTTCCTTGGCCCATCCGGTAGTATTATCCTGTATCAGCCGGTCGATATGCTGCATCTTTTCTATAGTACCTTTTATTATTTCCTCTGCAAAGCTTTTGTCATTCGTGCTTAAAGCATTCTGGAGCCTGATTTCATTAGATTCATTCCCGGTTTCAAAAAAATCTTCAAGCATTTCCTCAAGACTCTCATTTTTATTAAAATCTGTACTATACAAGAATTGAATTGCAGATTCCCTGGCAAGTCTCCTACCCATATTTCCTCCTATGTATATTTAAACTAACCCCCAGGTATTTTAATAAAGAGGGTTAGTTTACTAAATAAATCTATTTTGATTTTTCTTCCGGGTTTTCTTCTTCTTTATTTTCTTTATTTTCCTTTTCCAGATTAACCCCTTGTATGTGGATATTTACTTCAACAACCGTAAGACCTGTCATTGTTTCAACCGCTTTTTTTACGTTCTCCTGTATCTGCCAAGACACATCCGGAATTCTCACACCATACTCAACTATTATGTATAAGTCTATGGCTGCTTCCTTTTCTCCTACTTCTACCTTCACACCTTTTGAAGGATTTTTCTTGCCAAGTATTTCTGTTATGCTGTCAGCTATTCCTCCGCTCATTGAATATACACCCTTAACTTCCTTGGCAGCTATTTCAGCAATTATTGCAACTACATCATCCGCAATCTTGACGTTACCGTATTTATCCAATCTTATCTCCTTTTCCAAATATTGCACCCCCAGTATAAACTTAAATTTCTAAAACTAATTATAGCAAAATCAATGTTTATTTACAAATAAATGTAATGTCTCAGTATAGAAAGTGCACTGACAATATTATATTATACAGTAATATCATTTTTATTCAAGCTTTCATTTATATGGGTTTCCGATTGTTTCTGTCATATCAGGTTTTTCAATTTTTCTTCATTATTTTAATATTTTTCGGTTCCAGCTTTGTCTTTCTTATTACTATATCCTGAATCTGGGCTATATTTGAAGGAGTCAGCTCCTTGGCCTCTACTATGACAGTTGCGGAATCATCTGTGAGAAATACCAGGGCATCGTTGAAGCCCTTTGCAACTATTAGATTTTCTATAAGCATCTCTTTGTCTGTAAGTGTCACGATCTTTACCAGCTCCTGCTGCGCCATGTTTTTAAAATTTTCTTCAGCTTTTTCGCTGTTTATGACATCCTGCCACATTTCCACTTCTTTGCTTCTATTCTTTTCCCTTTCAATTCTATATTCCGAGAAAAAAGAAGCACCGGCCGTCTTAACAGCCTCATTGCCCATATCTTCTATGACAGCTGCTCCTCCTAACTGTTCATTGCCTGGGTATTCATCAGTCATCTTGCCAAAGTAGTCTTCCTCCTTTTCTTTGTCTGAATTAATTACCTGCGCGTCCAAATCATGATCAGTTTTAGCCAGCCTATCAGATGTAAAGCTATTGTAAGCGTAACCGATAACAAACAGCAATACAATCATAGAACATATCATGATATTTTTTTTCTTCACTTGCATGTCTATACCTCCCTGATATTATATTCACTTTAATTTCTTTCATATACGGTAACTCTATATGCAGGAATATCCAAAACCGTTTGTACTGCTTGGGAAAGTTTCAACTTGACCTTTGAATCCTTTGCTCCTTCTGCGACTACTATTACCCCTTTTATTTCCGGATTTATTTCTTTTATTACCAAAGGTCTTGAATTACCTCCTTGAGCGGCTGTAAATACAACTTTATCATCAGTTGTTTTTTCGTTTACAATTCGCGTACCGCCGCTTGTATCTTTTTCGTTGGTCACTTTATCGGAGACTGCTTCATCCTTTGCCGGAATTATCTCCGTGCCGCTTTTTAAAGTAACCATAACAGAAACTCTTCCGGCTCCCTGGATTTTTCCGAGTATTGATGACAGGTCCTTCTCCAGCCTTCTTGCATAGTCACTTGAAATACTTGTGTCTGGTGCTGTTTCCGCTTGTGTACTTTCGTCATATGTGTTTTCATTGACTGCTCTGTTTATTTTGATGTTTTTGTAAAAATCAGCGATTAATATAAGTGCCAATCCCAGGCAGAATACAATTATCAGATTTGCAGTGGTCTTTTTTGAAAGGTTCAGCTTTTGCAGGCTTTCCCACCTAAGTTTATCTTTCAGCCACTTGAATAATTTCATAAAACTTCCCCCTTGACTATTACTTCTGTACATTAATACTGATAATTGATTCATTAATCCCAAGAGTTTTGCTTATTTCGTCCTTTATATCGCTTTTTATTTTGCTGTCACTCAAATTATATTCTGCTTTGTCTGCATTAATTACATTTTTATTTTCCCCCGCATCTTCCTTAACACCTATTCTTATTTTATCCACTTCTATTACTTCGCCCTTATAGTCAGTCAGGCTAATTGTTACAGACTTTATATTACCGAAATCCTCCCTTTCAAAGTTTCTTTCCACTTCAAGGTCTACTGTAACATTTTTCAACTCTGGCTTTATATTTCTCTTTACAATCTTAATAATCTGGTTTTTAAGATTGCCCTCAAATATTTCCACTGCTTTCTGCATTTGATACTTGCTGATTTTTTCGCTGTTTACGGTGCTTCTGTTATTTTCTACATAATTAATTGTTTCCAGAAATTCTCTATCAAAGCCTTTAGCATAGTCTTTCACAAGTACAAAGGGCTTAATAACCGATATGATTATAAGAAGGCCTATAATTACTTTAACGTAGCGCTTCAGTGAATCATTAGGCATTACTGTGTCCAGGAACATTATAAAAATTATAATAACAGTGATATTTACAATCCAATTTCTTAAGAAATCTCCCATTGAATCACCTTCCTTGCTGTATTCTCCGCACAAATGTTCTAATTATTGCTATCGTATAACTATCTGATCATTACCGTCATATTCCCGACACCCATAATAACTGTCAATGACATAAAAAACATGACGGCAACAGCCAATACACATGTCAGCAAGACCAGCATTGCATTGCTCATATCATTCAGGCACTGTACTATCTGGTTGTCAAGAATAGGCTGAATAAGTGAGCCGGCTATCTTATATATCAGTACAATGGATAGTATTTTTATAAGCGGGAAGACACAAATCAGAATCAATATCACAATACCGGCTATTCCTATTCCGTTTTTCAGTATCATTGAACAGCTGATAACTGCATCCAAGGCCTCCGAAAGAAAATTTCCAACAATAGGAATGAAGTTGTCCACTGCAAATTTTGCAGTCTTTACTGTTGCTCCATCTATTGAAACCGAAGCTATACCCTGCACCGCCAAAACCCCTGAAAAAGCGGTGAGTACCAGCCCCATAGCCCCAACAGCAATTTGTTTAAGAAGGGTTGCGAGGCGGGAAATATTGACTGATTCCGATAAGTTGTTCAATATACTGAGAACTGCGGAGAAAAGTACCAGCTGCATGACAAATACCTTTATAAATGTGGTTATCAATGTTATTAAAGTAAAAATAAGCGGTTGGAATACTGCCGAAGAAGAAATCCCTCCTACCGCGGCCAGCAGGCTCAGCAATGTAGGCAGGAGTGCCTGCATAAAGCCTGACATTTTGTCAATTGTGGCTGTCCCTATGCTCATTGATTCCCTGAAACTCTTCACAGCCATTATTATTATGACTATGTAGCATATTCCGTATGCCAGCCTGCCTATGGAGTCCTGCTCAAAAGCATTATGAAGGTTTTGAAGTATTGCACAAAATATAGCCAATATGAGAAGCTTTCCCATTATATTGAAATCAGCAATAACTTCTTTAAAAAAGAAATATATTATGCCTCTTCCGATTTCCTTGAAACTTTTAATTAAATTGCCCCTGAACAAACCCGATATTAGTTCCTTAATATTTATTTCCGGTATAAGTCCCTCAGATTCTTTGTTAATACCGTCAACATATCTTTCCAGTTCGCCTATATCCAAATTTTCAAGCTGGCTTTGCATTATGTCCTCTGTGTCTTCGCAATATACAGCACTTGTACACATTAAAATCATTATTATAATGAAAGCTGCTCTTTTTCCCATGTATATCCTCCCCATGCCCCGCAACTTAGTATTTTGTCGCGAAAGAAACCTTTTGCGCAAAATATCTATGGAATGATTTGAAGCATTATATCCATTAATGCCGCAAGTATAGGTATTGCAATTACCATAATAAGCACCTTTCCTGCAAGTTCTACCTTAGCTGCTATGGCGCCTTCTCCTGCATCCCTGCATATTTGAGCACCAAACTCGGTTATGTATGCTATGGCAATAACCTTTAAAATAGTAGAAAAATATAGTATATCAATATTAGCCTTGCCGGCGAAATATTTTAAAACCGACATGACAGAATTAAGCTTGTTTATTAGAAATACAAATATTACCAGACCTGTTACAATACTTATGACTACTGCTATTTCCGGTCTTTCCCCCCTCAGCAGAACTGCCAGTATTGTTGCTATGATGCCAGCTGCAACTATTTTCATGATATCCATAATATCACCCTACAAATGAAACATCGTTCTTACACTATCAAAAAGATTGCTTATTAAATTAATTATCATCATAAGGACGACTACAACACCTGCAAGTGTAGTCATCATTGCCATCTCTTCCCTGCCGGACTGGTTAAGCACCCTGTTCAGCACCGCCACCACAATACCTATAGCTGCTATTTTAAATATCAGATTGACATCCATATGATTGCCTCCTTCCGCTCTTATGCCAGAACCACAAATACTGCCATTCCCAATAAGAAACCAAGACTCCTGTACATTTCCGCACTCCTCTTAACCTCTTCCATAGCTGAATCCTCCTGATGTCTAAGCTGAATGTAAAAAAGCTGAAAATGCTTTTTTTGATCCTCCCTGTCAGAACAGCCGAGTATGTTTCCGAAACTTTTAATAAACTCTATATCCGCCTTTATCAGTGAAGATTCCATAAGCAGCCTTTCTGCCGAATCATTCCATGCTTCTTTTAACGTATAAAAGCTTCTTTTTGAAAGATGTTCAGAGACATTTGCCAAAAAGCGGCTGACAGGGCCCTCTGTCTTTTTGGAAACACTGTATAAGGCAACAGGTAGGGGTGTAGCCCCATATGTTACTTCTGTCTCAAGCATCTGCATTACTCTTCTGAGATTTACAAGCTCTTTATACCTCAGAGATAATTTATTTGAATGCAATATCCCTAAGATTCCGCTTGCAGAGATGACCAGCAATCCTCCAATTCCTTTCAGTAACAATACAATCCCCTCATCCTTAAATTCTTTCGAACAATATGTTGAATTTTCCGTCCAGTACTGTTTCAAGGGTACCGGCGCCATTTTTCCTGCTTAAGACCACATATCTTTCAAAAATTTCTTTATGTATACGGTTAAGAGATTGCTTATTCAAAAAGTCTTCTATGCTGCTGCCATGTATTGTGGTAATAACCTTCACTCCTGCATTTACCGCGTCTGTTATTGCATTGGCATCTTCCAGCCTTCCGATTTCATCAGTCGCAATTATTTCCGGAGACATTGACCTTATCATCATTATTATTCCTTCGGCCTTGGGACATCCATCCAGGACATCCGTCCGCATTCCAACTTCATTTCTTGGAATGCCCAGGCTGCATGCTGCTACTTCAGATCGTTCATCTATCAGCGAAACTTTCATTCCTCTGAACAGTTTTTCTTCGCCTCCGCTGCTGAGTTTTCTGATAACATCTCTCAAAAGCGTAGTCTTGCCGCATTGTGGAGGTGATATTATCAATGTGTTATAGATGCTGTCCGGAGAACGTATTATATATCCTATAACCTTATCGGAGGCTCCTATTATTTGTTTTGCGACGCGAAAATTCATGTAGCTTATATCCTTCAAGGTTTTGACTTTACCATTTTCAATTACCGCTCGTCCGCATATCCCAACCCTGTGACCGCCGTTTACAGTTACGAAACCATTTTTTAACTCTTCCTCCACCGAGTACATTGAGAAGTTGCATACCAATTGCATTGAATATCTTAAATCATCTTCATTTATTATGTAAGCATTCACCCCCGAAGGTTCGGCTTCTCCATCAGCCCCTATAAAAATCTCGGAGCAGCAGCCGGTTGCACAGAGAGGCTTTGCAAGCCTCAGTCTTATTTCTTCAATTTTTTGCAGCGATTCTTTCGAAAGCCTTATTACCATCGTCTTAATATGTTTAGGTAAATAATCCAATACCTCCGAAATATTAAAATTATTATTCATTACTGCACCCTTCCCTTTTGTACAAATTTAATTTGTACTATAGATATGACAACTCATGTGAAATAATTACAAAAGAATAAAAAAGGACTCAATTGAGTCTTAAAACCCAATTGAGTCCTTTTTTGCAATATCAGTTATTTGCTTCCATGTTCATGGCCGCAGCCGCATCCACAATCAAATTCGATTTCTTCATGACAGTTGGGGCATACAACCTTTTCGCCGCTTTCTGCAAGATCCTCGTCCAAATAAACAAATTCCTTGCAATGCGGGCATTCAACTTCAATGTAATCACCATCATCTTCATCGTCTTCCAAGTCATCGCACTCATCATCTTCGTCAAACCCCAAATCATCTTCCAATGCCGACAGATCTTCGTCTATTGCTTCAACATACTCATCCAGTTCGTTCTGTGATTCATTAAGCTCGTTAATAGAATCGGCAAAATCATTTAATACATCTATGATTTTTAAAATTAACTTGCCCTGGTCTGTTGATTCATCAACCTTCATCCCTTCTGCCAGGCCCTTTAGGTAGGCAACCCTTTCATATAAATATTCCATTAGTACTCCTCCTTTTTTACTACTCTTAGTATTCTCTCCAGTATTAACTGCTGTATGCATAACATGGACTTCATAATAACCAAAATATTCCTAATCTAAACTCTCTCCATATATTCCCCGGTTCTTGTATCTATCCTTATTTTTTCACCTACATTGATAAACAAGGGCACATAAATAACTGCTCCCGTTTCAATAGTAGCCGGCTTAGTAGCTCCGGTTGCGGTATCTCCTTTGAAACCCGGTTCAGTTTGAATAATTTCCATTTCAACAAAGTTTTCAGGTTCGACAGAAAAAGCCTCCCCTTTATAGAACTTAATATTAGCTGTATCATTGGGCTTCAAATACATTATGGCATCCTCTACCTGCTCATGGCTGAGAGGTATTTGCTCATAGCTTTCGTTATCCATAAAGTAATACAGTCCGCCGTCCTCATACAAATACTGCATAGCCTTCCGTTCTATATGGGCTTTTGGATACTTATCTGTCGGATTGAAGGTTCTTTCGATAACTGCACCTGTTATTATATTCTTTATTTTTGTTCTGACAAAAGCGGCTCCCTTGCCTGGCTTTACATGCTGGAAGTCTACTATTGTATAAATGTTTCCATCCATTTCAAAGGTCAGGCCTTTCCTAAATTCTCCAGCTGATAACATTAAATTTATCCCTCCAAGTATTTATTCTATATTATATTAACATAATTATCCTAAACCGGACAAGTATGTTTGACATTCTTCTCAATAATTTTAACTGATGTCATGCTGCATTTTAAAAGGCAGCCTATTATTGTTATCGAGTATTAATTTACAGTTATTATTAAAATTTATTCAAATATTATGTATAGTATCAATGTGCTTATTCTGTAACATTATGTCTGGGGCTCCTGCTGACAACAACTGCTGCTTTTATTATAGCAGTCTCAACATCTACGTCAAATTGCTGTTCTAATTCCATGGCTCTCGCATATAGTTCACCCTGTTCAGTTACTACGTACTTGGAAGGAAGTTCGTTCAGAGCCAGAGCGGCTATATCCAACCGGCATTTCTCACATTTGCATATATTCATTAACTTAAGAATTTCATCTGTCTTGTTTAACACGAATTCTTCCATATGATTTTTCAGTTTATACATTGCTGACCCTCCTTAGGTTTGTGTCAACCATAATTATACTTTTTCTATCCTCCATAATAGTATTCTAACTTATTTTCATCTATTTGTCTGTTATTTTTTATTTCCGTAATAATAAGATTTCGATGAGGGTTTATTACACATATGCAAAAAACCTGCAGCTATTGCAGGATAATTGGTTTAGACGCTATAATACTTTATTTAATACTATTCTCTCAATTAGTCTCATGAATCTAGTCCAAATAAACTCTTTTTTGCATATCGGCGGCACTAACACCGTATAAAGCCCAAGGCGATTGCCGCCCAATACATCAGTAAAAAGCTGGTCTCCTATTACCGCAGTATTCTCAGGATTTGAATCCATAATGTTCATTGCTTTTCTAAATGCAGTTTTACTCGGTTTGACTGCCTTATGGATTGCGGGCAAATTCAAATGTCTATTGAATTCCTCCACCCGTTTTTTGGAATTATTCGACAGTATACAAATTTTGAAACCTTCTGATCCTAATCTGCAAATCAGCTCATTTATTTTCTCGTCAGGTTCTTTTGTATCCCAAGAAACCAACGTATTGTCAATATCCACAATCATTGCCCTTATTCCCTTGGTCTTCAATGCAGCTGTATCCAGCTCGTGTACTGTATTTAAATATAAATCCGGTTTCAGTCTTTTTTTCATATATGGCACCTATTTTATCCTTTTCTGTCTGTATGTCTCGGTATTCCGTTCTTCCCCGCGCCTTGTACCTATATTTTATTCTTAACTGTTTTCATTGTAAAGCTCTTTGTATAGCTTTCTGATTGCCCTGTTTTCAATTCTTGATACATACGATCTTGAAATGCCAAGCATGTCGGCAATTTCCCTCTGGGTCTTGCTGATTCCATTAAGCAATCCGTACCTGAGTTCGATGACCAGCCTCTCTCTTTTTTTCAAGGCAGTATCCATTCTTTGATATAACTTCTTAATCTGTATTTTAAGCTCCACTTCATCCAGTATATTGTCTGAATCGCTGCCTAGTATATCAATTAAACTGATTTCGTTGCCTTCTTTGTCAATTCCTATTGGATCCTGCAAGGACACCTCATTTTTTGTTTTTTTCGATGCTCTGATAGTCATAAGTATTTCGTTTTCTATGCACCTGGCTGCGTATGTTGCCAACCTTGTACCTTTGCTCTCATCAAAGGTTATTATGGCCTTGATAAGACCAATTGTCCCTATGGATATCAAGTCGTCAATTTCCCTTCCTGTATTTACATATTTTTTTACTATATGCGCAACAAGTCTTAGATTCCGTTCTACCAGTATATTTTTTGCATCGTCATTACCTTTTCTATATTCCTCCAGGTAGTATTGTTCTTCTTCTGCAGAAAGAGGCTGCGGAAATGAATTTACATTTTGAATGTATCCGAACAACAGGCACATATCCATTATTGTAGATATGACCAGAGAGGCAATAAAGAGCAGCAAAGAAGCACACCTCCGAATTTATAAGAAGTTTACCTGGTACAAACCCTTTCTTCAGGACTTTTCAAAAAAGAACAAGGTTTATACAACGGAAAACTTCGCCTAGTAAGATTATATGATTCTCAATTTGAATGTGTGCCTGTATTATTGCTAAACATAAATTATTTTATGTTTAGTAAGCTGCGGATAAGCAGAAAAATGCGCACTAATATGCGCCGGGTTTCGAGGTTACGAGGTTACGAGGTGATTTTGGGTATAGTATATTCCCTTCGGTGTATTCAGTGGTTTTCAGTGTGTCCCGTGTTACCCGTTACCTTTTCACTACCCTTAATATCTCGGTGGCCACCTCCTTAAATATCGGTGCTGCCGCACTTCCACCCGACTTTCCGTTATATAGGAATACAGTTATTGCGTACTTAGGGTTTTCATAGGGTACAAAACCGGAAAACCAGCCATGAACTACCTCCCCCTTATCTATCCCTGTCTGAGCTGAACTGGTCTTGCCGCAGCTGCCCCCATATCTGTCCATATTGGCCTGTTTTCCCGTACCTGATACTGTGACTTCATGGAGCATATCCTTTAACAGCATGGACGTAACAGGGTTCAGTACAATTTGAGGTCTTGACCTTTCAAGTTTTTTGATGGTGATTCCCTTGTCTGTAATCAGCGAATCCACCAGTTGAGGATCATTTCTTATACCGTTATTTGCAATAGCAGCCATCATTGTGGTTACCTGCAGAGGTGTGGCCTGTATTTTCCCTTGCCCTATAGAAATGTTTCCTATACCTTCTTCTTGTGTCTCGGGCATATATCCCGTTTTTTCCTCCGGAATGGTAAAACAGAGTTTTTGACCAAAGCCCAGCTGCTCAGCCATAGCTAATATTTTGGCGGCTCCTGTCTTCATTCCTATTTGTATAAACGTACTGTTGCATGATAGGGCAAAAGCCTCCTTAATATTAAGCTCCCTATTTTCATGAGTATTATTTGTTGAGCATTTTATTCTGTTATTTCCTACATCAATGTATCCCTGGCATTTAAATCTGTCTCCCGGGCTTATGCAATTTCCTTCCAATGCCGCAGCAGCCACAACAGTTTTGAATACTGAACCAAGATCAAACTGCCAGATTGATTTATTAATCAGCTCATTACCGCTGCTTTTTATATACTTATCCACATTACTTTGATCGAAATCAGGCCTGCTTGCCATACCCAGTATATCCCCGTTTTTTACGTCCATCACTACGATTGAACCTTCGATGCCATTGCTATCCATTATATCTTCAATTATTCTTTGCATATGATAATCAAGGGTAAGTTTTATGCTATAACCGGTACCGTCTTTTGCGGCCTCTACCTTTCTAAAACCCAGTCCCCGGATAATATTTTTGCTGCTGTCAACTACAGCTGCTATAGTATCGCTTTCCCTGCCCTCCAAATAGCTGTTCATACTCTTTTCAATGCCCATATGGCCTATTTTATCGTTTTTGCCGATATAGCCTACTACATGTTCTGCAATTCCATCTTCTGCATATCTTATTCTTTTTTCTACTGCAATTACACCCTTAATTCTGCCGCTTTCAATTAATGACAAATATTCGTTCTTCTGATTTCCACATAAGAATTCTATCGTATCCGATGAACCCTCTATTTTTTTCTCTACGGCTTCTCCGGTAATATTACAAGCCTTGGAAATAGCAACCGCTGCTGCCTTTTTGTCATGAACAAAAGCAGGATATACAATAATAACTTTTTTGACTTCCCTATCTGTAATAGGTATCATATTCCTGTCGTATATTATCCCTCTGTTTGTGGAAATCGGTATATAAATCATCCTCTGTCTGACGGCTTTCTCTGCATAACTTTTACCCATATATACCTGAATATAGAATAGCCTTAGCAATAACAGCCCATACACAATAATAAAAGAAATACCGATTATCCCCATTCTTTTTTTTTGGATAAGCATATAGTTATTTTTCCTGTATACTCTTGTGTCTTGCATTTCAGGAAGCTTCTTTTGATCAAATCCGGAATTATCACTGAGAGGCTTCTGTATACTGCCCAAAATTATAACCTCCTATCCCCTTTGTAAATCGCAAAAATCCAATTCCATCTGATCATGTATCCATTCTTTACCTTTGCTGGTTATACGGGACCTCCTTCTTAATACAATGTATGGATTTAATGCATTTACTTATTATTGTCAGAATGAGGAAGGTTATACATATTTATATGTTAAAAATGAATCCCTATAATTGATTTAACCTTGGTGACCATAATATCTATCGCAACTTTATTATAGCCGCCTTCAGGTATTATTATGTCCGCATATCTCTTTGTCGGCTCACAGAACTCATTATGGGCCGGTTTAACAGCATTAAGATACTGGGTGATTACTGACTCCAAAGATCTGCCCCTGTCTCTCATATCCCGGACTATTCTCCTGATAATTCTTACATCGGCGTCGGTGTCTACAAAAATTTTTATGTCCATTAAATCTCTGAGCCTCGGAGAATCAAGTATCAAAATTCCCTCCAAAAGGATTACATCTTTCGGCTCAACCTTCAAGGTTTGCTTTTTCCTGTTATGTACTGTGAAATCATACTGTGGTTTTTCTATGGCTTGTCCATTAATAAGTTTTACAATATGATCAATCAGAAGCTCCGTGTCAAAGGCAAGAGGATGATCGTAATTGATCTTCACCCTTTCCTCCGGCGGTAGATGGTCCTGTTCCTTATAATAGCAATCCTGCTCTATTATAATTACATTTTTTTCAGGTATGCTGTCCATAATAGCCTTTGAAACGGTACTCTTTCCTGATCCGGTTCCGCCGGCTATTCCTATTACTAGGGGCCTTCTTGGGTTTTTATCATTCACCATCTCTTCGCTCCCTTCTCAATATATCGTGCTTTTCAACAGGTCTTTCCATTTTAATCTTTACAATCTGCTGAGGATGTGGAGCAGCTGATATTTCTTCACCTTCTTCATTCCACATCTTCTCTATTTTTTGTGTAAAAAGCTCTCTGTGTGGTCCTATTACTTCAATTTCATCTCCTATCACCATTTTGTTCCTTTGCTCTACGGTAGCCAAAAAAGTTTTGCAGTCAAAACTTTGTACCAGTCCGACAAAGGCATAATCCCTTACATAGGAGCTTGAATCATATATTTGCCCTTTTGCATCAGGCTTACCAAAGAAAAAGCCTGTGCCGAATTCTCTGTGACTTGCCTTAGAAAGCTCATCCAACCATTCCTGTTTAAATTCATAGCTTTTGGGATTCTCCAGATAACTATCCAGAGCCAGTCTGTATGCCCTGACCACCGAAGCAACATAATATGAGCTTTTCATTCTTCCTTCAATTTTCAGGCTCTTTACCCCTGACGTCACAAGTTCCGGAATATGTTCAATCATGCAAAGGTCCCTTGAATTAAATATATAGGTGCCTCTCTCATCCTCGTATACCGGCATAAATTGGCCGGGACGCTTTTCCTCCACAAGGTAATACTTGTATCTGCATGGTTGGGCGCACTCACCCCTGTTGGAATCTCTTCCTGTCATATAATTGCTGAGCAGGCACCTCCCTGAAAATGATATGCACATTGCGCCATGAACAAACACTTCGTATTCCAAACTTTCAGGTGATTTCTTTATTATCTCCCTTATTTCTTCAAAGCTTAATTCCCTTGCCAATACTATCCGTTTTATTCCCATGCCATGCCAGAACTCAGCACTTTTATAATTAGTATTGCTTGCTTGGGTGCTTAGATGCAATGCAACACCGGGGACGGTTTCCTTAGCAATCATTATAATACTTGGATCAGATACTATCAATGCATCAACCCCTGCATTTCCCAACTCCCTAAGGTATTCGGGCAGATCTTTCAAATCCTCGTTGTGGGGTATAATATTCACAGTAACATAAATCTTCCTTCCATTATCATGAGCAAAGGAGACCCCTTCTTTAATCTCTTTCAGGGTGAAATTACCAGCAGCAGCTCTCAAGCCGTATCTTTCACCTCCTATATACACTGCATCGGCTCCGTATATTACAGCCATTTTCAGTTTCTCCATGTTGCCCGCCGGGGCAAGTATCTCACACCTTTTCAATGAATTCTACCTCCTTGAGCTTGCAGCTTATTGAAATACCATCTCCCATCGGAACTATTGAAGTTTTGAGACTTTCACAGTTTGATATAAAGTTCAGGAACTTCTTAAGCCTTTTTACTATAGTAATTTTTCTCCTGACGAGCAGGCTTCTTTCTGCCACCATTCCTCTGAAAAGCACATTATCGCATACGAAAAGGCCCCCTGTCCTGAGTTTATCTATACTGTCCTTCAAAAAATCCATATACTGACCCTTGGCAGCATCTATAAATATCATATCAAATCTGCCCTGTACATCTTTGAGTATTTCTTCGGCATTTCCTGTTACTATTTTTATGTTGTTTTCCATACCTGCTTTTTTTATAAATTCTTTCGCTTTTGCAGCAGAGCTTTCATCTCTTTCTATTGTTGTTATTGAAAAACCTTTCTCCGCACAAAGTCCCATATGGATTGCGGAATAACCTATAGCCGTTCCTACCTCCAATATGGATTTTATGTTTGCGGACTTTATGATTACTGCCAGCAAGCCTGCAATATCAGGAGTAATTATCGGCACATTGTGTTCCTCCGAATACTCTTCCATTTCTTTAAGTATGCCGCTGCTGTCCGGTATCATGCCGAGCAGGAAGCTGTCAATATAATCATGGTTGATGTTTGTTGTCATAATATCACCTCATTATTATTGAGAATAATTCAAGTACGCTGGAAGCGTACTTGAATTACACATCTTTAGCTTTTGAATTACTTCTTAAACTTATTCTGGGCACTGATATGTTCGTTGTATGTCCTTGAGAATACATGCGAACTGTCGTCTTTTGTAAAGAAGTAAAGGTAGTCTGTATTTTCCGGATACAAGGCAGCTTCAATTGCTTTGAGCCCAGGTGATGCAATAGGCCCGGGGGGCAATCCGATATGCTTATAGGTATTGTATGGCGATTCTATTTCCAAATCCTTGTACGTCAATTCCTCCTTCTGTTCTTTCAATATATATTGTACCGTGGCGCAGCTTTGAAGCAGCATTTTCTTTTTCAGCCTATTGTGGAATACTGCGGAAATGGTTTTTCTTTCAGAATCAAGCTTAGCTTCTCTTTCAATTATGGATGCAAGGGTAACTACCTGGTCTATGGTCATATTGAGTTCCTTAGCCCTATTTTTGTATTCTTTCGTGAATATATTGTTGAAACGACTCAGAAGCTTGTCTACAATTGCTTCAGCAGAAGTTTCTTTATATATTTCATAGGTATCAGGAAACAGGTAACCCTCAAGCTTTTTTTCCCTATCAGGTATTTGGCTGATAAAATCATAATCGTAAATTTCCGTTTCCAAGGCAGCCTGTATACTTTCCGGGCTTACCACTCCCAAGCCTTTTAGTTTCTCCATTATCTGCACTAAACTATAGCCCTCGGGTATTGTAAATTTCACGGTATCAATCAAAGCCTTCCCCGACACTATTACTTCAACTATCCCAGGAACATCCAGGGAATTATCGATGCTATACTTCCCTGCTTTTAGCCTTTCCGTCATTTTGTTTAATATGCAATATATTTCAAAAACACGCCTGTCTTTTACCATACCTTCTTCTTCAAGAATCCTTGATACTGATCTTACACTGCTGCCTTTTGGTATCACTATTTCTTTAATATCCGCATTTTCAGCAGTGCCGACAGCCTCCAACCCGCTATTGTAATATGAGTATCCGGCAACAAGTGAAAGCAGTATGCAGAAAAAAATAAATCCGAATACTTTAAATATAATTTTTTTATACATATCGAATCACTTCTTTCGTATTTGGAGTAAAATGCGACACAATAGCCCTCAAGTTTGTGGATTCCCTTGGGGAGAATTACATAGT
>ERZ795058.1922-NODE-1922-length-26200-cov-5.919870_pt1 | contig 26200 bp, 15 predicted proteins | sample MGYA00375142_ERZ795058 | MGnify/ENA primary metagenome ERZ795058 (study PRJEB30187, sample SAMN05720210) | activated sludge metagenome | isolation source: anaerobic digester from wastewater treatment plant | place: Japan | collected 2015-04-20 ... | reverse complement strand
CATCGTTGATATCTTTATAATATCCATAAACTTGTTCCATGTCAGGTTTGCAGTATGGAGGCGGTGAAATCATCACGCCGGCTGCTCCTATCGATTCAGCATGCTTAGAGAATGCTATTGCTCTCTTCTGTGTTTCGCAAGTAGTACCAACTACCACAGGCACTCTCCCTTTAGCTGCCTTCATGACAAATTCTGCAACTTTATACCTTTCTTCATCCGTTAAACTCGCATACTCACCAGTACTTCCTAATGTCAAAAGTCCATGTACTCCTTGGCTTATCAACCATTCAATGTTTGATTCAAATCCCTTGTAATCAACTTCATCATTTTTGTCAAAGGGAGTAATCAGTACTGTAATTATGCCTTGTAAATCCTTCATTTTTCTCCTCCTAATTCTTAAAATTTTTTATATGTATTTTAATAAAAAACTATGTATAAAATATAAAAGGCCTGGATACAGAATAAATCTGCAGCCAGGCCCTATTGCCCGTGAAGTGTACCCTATTGTACACAAAATATCTGATTCTAAGTATAATGTTATTTTATTGTTATAATAACATATTCTTTTACGATAAGCAAGCGATACCGTATTTTTTCTTATTACTGTTACTGTTACTCGTTAGCCTTATTACTGCAGTTTCCGTTTTATATATATTTAAATTATCTGAAAATAAGCCCGTTAATATCGTAATGATCTCTCTGTTTTTTTTATATGTAATATGTAGTTGTAAAAGATAAATGAATAAAGTTATAATTAATATTATACAGTAATAATTTTTTTATTTCAACGGACGGGAGGCATATCATGAGAACAGTAGTTATTGCTGATGATGAACCAATTACAAGGATGGATATCAGACAAATGCTAGAGGAAAATAAATTTTCAGTAGTTGGTGAGGCATCTGACGGATTTGATGCAATAGAACTGTGCCGCCAGCACAATCCTGATATTGTGCTAATGGACATAAAAATGCCAATTTTTGATGGTCTTGAAGCTGCAAAAAATATACTTGAAAATGATCTTGCGGAATGTGTAGTAATGCTTACTGCCTATTCGGATCAGGAGCTGATTGAACGTGCAGGACAAGCCGGTGTAACAGGATATCTGGTCAAGCCGGTAGATCAAAAAAGATTGCTTCCTACCATCGAAATTGCAGTAGCTCAGGGAAAAAGAATAAGGCAAGCAAAATCAGAAGCTGAGATAGCAAAAAAACGTCTTAATGATAGCCGTATAATTGATCGCGCGAAAGCTATTATTGCTGGTGAAATGGGTATAACTGAAGCCCAGGCATATCGGGAATTACAGAGCATATCGATGACTAAGCGCTGCACAATGGCCTCTCTCGCAGAAAAAATTGTGAAAGGAAAATCACAGGGAACAGAGATTCAAAATGTAAAAACTCTGCTTATGGAACGCTATGGAATATCAGAAGCTGCAGCCTATAAGCGTCTTGCAGCACAAGCCAAACAAGAAAACCTCTCGGTACAAGAAATAGCAAGACTGATTCTCTCTGAGTATAAAAGATAAAGTAATCGAAAGGATTAATTAATGAAGGAAAAAATGACAATGACTCTGCGGCAGCTATGCCTACAAAAGACAACACTAACTTCTGATGACATTTCCCAGCTTGAAAGGATAAGCCAACAGCTTCAAATTATGGCGGACCTGACAATGGGAGATGTATTCATAGATTGCATGGAAACTGATAATAAAACCGTTTTGGTTCTTGCACAAAAAAGTCCACAATGGGGGCTGTCATCCTATGGTACAAATACTGTCGGCATGAATGTTCAAAGGAAAAATGAACCTGCCGTTTATCACGCATTTGAGTCTGGGGTACCGGTAAGGGATCTCAAAGCTATCACTCCGGAAAGCAAGGCAGTAAGACAGAATGTAATTCCAGTCCGGAATAAAAATGGAAAAACTATTGCAGTTGTAATCTGTGAGCTTGATATAAGCAAAAGTTTGCGGCAGGAAAAGAAATTCGATGAATTAATGCATGGACAGGATAATATATCAGGTCTGTTAAACGGCCGCAATCCCCAGGGCGGAACAAATCAGACAACACGGGAAATCAACCATATGGTCAAGAATAATATGCAGATGGTAGCAAGCCTGCTGGGTCTGCAGTCAAGAAAGTCTTCAAACTCTGAAGTTAAAGAAGCCTTACAGGAGACAATCAGCCGTGTACTAAGCATTTCATCCGTACATGAAATGCTTCTGGATGCAGTAGACGGCAAGCATGTTTCTATAAGGCTTCTACTTGACAAAATACGCTTGAATGCATTGTCACTTGTTGGCAGTGATAAAAGAATCGATATTGCCATATCGGGGGATGACCTTTGTATAGAAGCAGTAAAAGCAACATCTATTGCGCTGGTAGTCAACGAGCTGATTACCAATTCCCTGAAATATGCCTTTATTGGCAGGGATAGCGGTTGTATAGATATTGTTGTCAAAAGCGGTAATTTGTATTCTACAATAAGTATTGAAGATAACGGCAAGGGCTTCAATTTCTATGAATGGAACAGGGACAGTCTGGGGCTTAGCCTGGCTACAATAACCATTCGGGATAAATTGAACGGCGACTTGCGCTTTAATTCCGATTCTTCAGGCACAAAAGTTATGTTTGATTTTAAAATGTAAGGTGTTTTACTTTAGGTATGTAATTCTATCTATTCCACCCATATACGGTCTCAGAGCTTCCGGTATTATTACACTTCCGTCCCCCTGCTGGAAATTCTCCAGTATGGCTGCTACCGTTCTCCCTACGGCAAGGCCGGAGCCATTAAGGGTGTGGACGAACCTGGGTTTTTCCTTCGGTTCCGGTCTGAATTTTATATCCGCTCTCCTTGCCTGGAAGTCTTCAAAATTACTGCAGGATGATATTTCTACATATCTGTTGTAGCTTGGCATCCATACCTCAATATCGTAAGTCTTTGCGGAAGAGAAGCCCAAATCGGCTGCACACAGGCATACCACCCTATAAGGAAGCTTCAGGAGCTTTAGTATTTTCTCTGCATCCGCAGTTAACTTTTCCAATTCCTCGTATGAATTTTCCGGATTGGCAAACTTCACCAACTCAACCTTATTAAACTGATGCTGCCTGATAAGCCCCCTTGTATCCCTTCCCGCCGAACCTGCCTCAGCCCTGAAGCATGCGGTATAAGCCGTATGTTTTATCGGAAGAAGGCTGCCGTCCAATATCTGTTCCCTGTACATATTGGTGACAGGTACCTCTGCAGTCGGCACGAGGAAATATTCGGTGCTTTGGACCTTAAAGGCATCCTCTTCAAATTTGGGCAGCTGGCCGGTACCTATCATGCTTTTTCTGTGAACCATGAACGGGGGGAAAATTTCGGTATATCCGTTTTCAGTATGGGTATCCAGCATGAAATTTACGAGAGCCCTTTCCAGCCTTGCTCCAAGCCCTCTATAGAAAGTAAATCTTGCCCCTGTAACCTTTCCCGCAGTTTCGAAGTCCAAAATGTTAAGGTCAACACCTATGTCCCAATGAGCTTTTGGTTCATACTCGAATCTTGTCGGTTCCCCATATTTCCTGATTTCGGCATTGTCGGCATCGGAGCTGCCATCGGGCACATCGTCACAAGGGGTATTGGGTATAGTCATAAGTATATCTGTTATCTCTTCATCCAGTATCCTTGTTTTTTCGTCCATTTCCTTAATTTTTTCCGATACTTCCCTCATTTCCAGGACCATAGCATCTGCGTTCTGTTTTGCTTTTTTAAGCTTTGCCACTTCCTCGGACACTCTGTTTTTCTTGTTTTTTAGCTCTTCTACCTCGTAGAGCACTTTTCTTCTTTGTTCGTCAAGCTTTAAAATGTCATCGATTCTGAAATCCTGCCCTCTTCTTGAGAGCTTCCTCTTTATTTCCTCGGGGTTGGATCTGATTGTTTTAATATCCAGCATTGTATGTTTACCTCCTTATAATAATTAAACTTACATTAATTAAAGGAACAAAGGCGGCTTCGCCGCATTTGCTGCCCATGCGCCTTTTTCGAGTATGCGAGAAAAATATGGTGCGGGCACTTAAATCAAGGATTTTTATTGTATAGGAAAGTTATACTTTCCTATACAATAAAAAAGCCTTCGACCCCGATACAAGGGACGAAAGGCTTTCCGCGTTGCCACCCTAATTAGCAGCAGGTATAACTGCTACTCTCTCAAACATATAACGGATGCACCGGTACTGCTCATCGCAGACTGCTCCGGGATGGACGCATATAAGCTGACTGCCGGTTCGCACCCCCACCGGCTCTCTTGAAAGCACACTTACTGCTGTTCCCTTCAAAGCATTAAATATTATTGTACATATTTTAAACTATTTTACTACTGATTATACACTTTTGCAATAGCATACTTTTGTTTATCACGTTTTGTAAAATTCTAGTATGCTTTTGCCACATATACCATCGTTTCTGCCTTTCCGCCGCAAATCAGGCATTTATCTCCTATGTGCTCCTGTTCAAAGGGTATGCATCTTATAGTAGCGCCTGTTTCCTCCTTGAGCTTATCTTCACATTCTCCGCTTCCGCACCACATTGTTTTTACAAAGCCCGGAGTCTCATGCATTATCCTCTTGAACTCCTCATAGTCCGTAGTGGTATATGTCTTTTCCTCTCTGTTCTTAAGTGCCTTATTAAACATTGTATCATGAATGTCATCAAGGAGCCCGGAAATGGTTCCTGTAAGATTATCCATTGATGCTGTAAATTTTTCAAGGGTATCTCTTCTGACTATTGTAACCTGGTTATTCTCTATATCACGCGGGCCAATTTCCATTCTGACGGGAACGCCTTTCATCTCCCATTCGTTGAACTTCCATCCGGGGCTGTAGGTATCCCTGTCATCCATTTCAACCCTAAAGCTCTTTTCCAGCCCCTCTTTTATTTCTTTTGCCTTATCAAGGACACCCTCCTTATGGAAGGCAATGGGAATGATGACAACCTGAATGGGAGCTATTCTCGGAGGTACTACGAGACCCCTGTTGTCTCCATGCACCATTATGATTCCTCCAATAAGCCTTGTGGAAATTCCCCATGAAGTACTCCAGGCGTATTTCAACACTCCATCCCTGTCCAGGTATTTTATATCAAACATCCTGGAAAAATGCTGTCCAAGGTTATGTGATGTACCGGCCTGCAGTGCTTTTCCGTCATGCATCATAGCTTCCATTGCATAAGTTTTTAATGCCCCTGCAAACTTCTCCCTTTCGCTTTTTTCCCCTAATATTACCGGTATTGCCAGCTCATCCTCCGCAACCTGCCTGTATATTTCAAGTATTTTCATTGTTTCTTCCTGTGCTTCCTCTTCTTCCGCATGTACTGTATGGCCTTCCTGCCATAGAAACTCAGCCGTCCTGAGAAATGGTCTCGTTGTCTTTTCCCATCGTACCACGTTGCACCACTGGTTTATCAGGAGAGGCAGATCCCTGTAAGACTGCACCCATTTAGAATACATATCGCAGACTATGGTCTCCGAAGTTGGTCTTATGAAAAGTCTTTCCGTAAGCTCCTCATTACCTCCATGTGTTACCCACAATACTTCGGGAGCAAAACCCTCAAAGTGCTTCGCTTCCTTCTTTAAATAGCTTTCGGGTATCAAAAGCGGGAAATATGCATTTTTGTGTCCGGTTGCCTTAAGTCTGCTGTCGGTTACTCTTTGAATCCCTTCCCATACCCCATAGCCATAAGGCTTTATTACCATACACCCCCTTACTGGCGCATAGTCAACCATGTCTGTCCTAAGGACAACATCGGTATACCATCGGGAAAAATCTTCTTCCATAGGGGTTATTTCTTTGACAAATTCCTGCTGTTTCTTGCCAGCCATTTTAATCACTCCTTGTATTAAAATCGAACAAAGGCGGCCTTGGCCGCATTTGCCCGCCCATGCGCCTTTTTCGAGCATGCGAGAAAATTCTGGCGCGGGCATTTAAATCAATGGTTATATTTTACAGGAAAGTAATACTTTCCTGTAAAATATAAAGCCTCCGTCACGAAAGGGACGAAGGCATACTCGCGGTACCACCCTAATTGAACATATGAAAAACATACATTCCACTTTAACCTTTAACGCAGGCATACGTCGGGAGTTCATCCCAACTCGGAGGTCGGGTTCAATAAAAATGCTCCGGGAAAACCTTTCAGCCTGCGAGCCTTCCTCTCTTTCGGCATTTAATTATCTACTATTCCTCTTCATCGCTTTGGGTTCTTAAATTAAACCTATTATATATTATGGTTTTTTCCATGTCAATATACATTCACAATTGCTGCCGGATATTATCAGCGGATAGGCCGTGAATATCATCCCGAATGCAATAAAGGGCCCTTAAACCAGATATTATCTGAACTATTTTTTATGAATTTGCAGGAAACCTCCGAAATATTACGAATTAGTATCTATATAACCGGTGCATTTGAATTCTTCATAAGGAGGTATTCACATGTTTGACAATATTGAACTGAATGATATTGATATATTTGATAAAAAAGGCGAGGAGCTTCCGGAGCTGATACTTGACAGTATAAATGACGCTATCTGCGTGGTGGACATAAACTGCATAACAAAATACTGGAACAAAGCGGCTGAAAAGCTTTATAATATCGATAAGGAAAAGATAATAAACAGGCATATAAAAGAGTTTTTTCCAAATTCATTGCTTCCAAGGATTATAAGGGAAAGAAAGGCATATGATAATATTTACAATAGCCCGAGAGAAGGCTGTTATAATGTGATAAGTGCTTCCCCCTTATATATGAACGGCCGCCTTATTGGAGGTATAAGTCTGGACCGTGATGCCACGGAGTTTATAAAAATCTCAGAGCTGCTGGTCAAAGCCCAGTCCAACCTTAATGTATTGGAGCATGAAATATCAATAATCAATAAAAACAGGTATTCATTTTCACAAATATTGGGAAATAACAATTCGTTCAGAGACAGTATCCGATTGGCCAGAAATATTTCAAAATCAAATATAAATGTGCTGATAACCGGCGAGAGCGGTACAGGAAAAGAGCTTTTTGCCCGTGCAATACACCTGGAAAGCGGGCGGAACGGTTACTTTGTGCCGATAAATTGCAGCGCCATACCCAATGAGTTAATTGAAAGCGAACTGTTCGGATATTCCCCGGGGGCATTTACCGGGGCGCTGAAAAGTGGAAAGATTGGGAAAATAGAGCTGGCCCACAACGGAACACTTTTTTTAGATGAAATTGGGGACATGCCCGTGAACATGCAGCCCAAAATATTGCGTGTCCTTGAAAACGGAGAAATGACCAGGATAGGCAGTGAAAAGACAATAAAAACCAACATAAGAGTTATTACTGCGACTAACAAAAACCTGTCCGAGATGGTAGAGAAGGGATTTTTCAGAAAGGACCTTTATTACAGGCTGAACTCAGTCGTTATACATCTTCCCCCTTTAAGAGAAAGAAGAGATGACATACCCCTTCTAATAAACAGGTTCATTGAGGATTACTGTATGGAATACGGGATCAACATACTTGGGATAGCACCTCAGGTTATGGAGATATTTAGAAACCACAGGTGGGAGGGAAATATAAGAGAGCTGAAGAATATCATAGAAAGGATTGTTGTTCTTGCCAAGAACAACAACACCGATATAATCGACATGTCCTTTTTGCCCAAGGACTTTATTGGAGACAGGGTCATAAATCCTTATCCCAAACAAGAAAGCGTTTATGACCTGAATAATATACTGGACAATGCAGAAAAAGAGGCAATAATAAATGTAATGAAAAATACGGGGAATAATAAGTCCCATGCCGCCAAGCTTTTAAATATCCCCAGAAGCACCCTTTACTTCAAACTTAAAAAACATAATCTGGAGGAGTAGGCTTATCGCTATAAACGTCAGTATTCTGACACATGTGTCAGTATTTTGACGTTTATAGTACTGTTATTAAGCAGGAATGTCAATACATTGACACCGAAAACTTTCTAATCACATTTAACGCTCTTCATAGCTTGAATTTATGCCACACATATCCTTGGCATAATAATTGCTACATATTAATAATTACGTTTGCATTCATTTTTTATGCCTGGTGTCCGGATTCAACGCCTTGCTCTGGCCATTGCTATGAAAGTATATATTATCCGGTGAATCAAACCGTTAATTTTTCCTGGCAAAATAAGAATACGGCCTTAGCCGGCTTTGTTATTGTAATTAATGAAAGGAGGAGTCTTAGTGAGAATTGAGCAACACCCAATTATCACATTCGAGAGAGGCAGGAAAGTACAGTTCACATTCGACGGTAAAGTATATGAAGGTTACGAAGGTGAGCCAATTGCGGCCGCCCTGCACGATGCAGGAGTAAGAGTCCTGGGCCATAGTCACAGGCTAGGCAGGCCAAGGGGTTTCTACTGTGCAATAGGTAACTGTTCTTCCTGCCTTATGGTGGTGGACGGCAAGCCCAATGTAAGGGTATGCGTGGAAAAGCTCAAAGAAGGGATGGTAGTGGAAACTCAGGTAGGAAGGGGTGATATTAGGTGATACATACTGATATAGTTGTAGTAGGAGGCGGCCCTGCAGGAATGCGCGCAGCGATAAATGCGGCCGAATCCGGGGCAAAAGTAATAGTTATTGATAGAGATGGTCACCTTGGCGGACAGCTGGTAAAGCAGACACATATGTTCTTTGGCTCGCAGAAACAATATGCTTCAACAAGAGGTATAGATATAGCAAAAATCCTTATAGCAGAATTGGAGAAACATAAGGACAAAATTACAGTTATGACCGATTCAACCGTAATAGGGTTCTATGAGGACAGGGTACTGACTGTTGAGCAAGCCGGCAAATATATAAAAATAAAGCCTAATGCCATAGTGGTTGCCACAGGAGCCTCGGAAAAATTCAACGCCTTCCCCAACAACGACCTTCCGGGTATTTATGGGGCAGGAGCCGTTCAGACGCTTATGAATGTTTATGGCGTGGCACCCGGCGACAGCGTCTTTATGTCAGGAGCAGGCAATATAGGGCTTATTGTAAGCTACCAGCTTATGCAGGCAGGAATAAAAGTCAAAGGGGTAATCTGCAGAGGCCCCGAATTCGGCGGCTATGCAGTGCATGCATCAAAGCTTAGGAGAATGGGCGTCCCCGTAATGCCTTCCCACAAAGTTGTATATGCCCACGGAAAAGACAAGCTGGAGAGAATCACACTTATAAAGATGGACGAGAATAAAAAGGAGATCCCCGGCACCGAATTTGATATAGAAGTCGACGTACTGTGTATTGCAACAGGATTGACACCGCTGGTAGAGCTTCTGTGGCAGGCGGGATGCGAAATGAAATATGTATCCGAACTGAGCGGACATGTCCCCTTAAGGGATGAGAACTTAATGACCAGCCTTGAGGGAATTTATGTCGCCGGAGACGTGGCAGGTATCGAAGAAGCAAGCAGTGCAATGGTTGAAGGTGCTCTTGCGGGCCTGTGTGCAGCAGAATCTTTGGGTTATAAACATCCGGATTTTGAAACTCTCAAAGAAGACTATCGCAGTCAGCTTTATAATTTAAGGTCCGGACCCGAAGGCGACTCAATCCGTAAGGGCCTTTCCAAAGTACAGCTTAAGGAGGTTGGTTTATAATGCTTGAAAGAACCGGTGTAGCTACCAGCGAAAATCTTAAAGAAGTTACTCCTGGTAAAGAAAGACTATCTAAGGGCCCCGTGGCAATTATTGAGTGCTTTCAGAATATACCCTGCAACCCCTGCTACACATCCTGCAAAAGAGGCGCAATAAAAGAGCTGATTGATATAAACGATCGTCCGATGGTTAATTTTGATGTATGCAACGGCTGCGGAGTATGTATAAGCAATTGTCCCGGACTGGCAATTTTCGTAGTGGACGAATCCTACTCGGAAAAAGAAGCTCTTATAAAAATGCCCTATGAATTCCTGCCTTTACCCAAGGAAGGAAGCTATGTCACGGGATTGAACAGGGAAGGAAAGCCCGTGTGCAGGGCAAGGGTTGAAAAGGTACTGAATACAAAGGTCCATGACAGGACACCCGTAGTATCATTGGTTGTCCCCAAGGAACTTTCAATGACCGTCAGATTTTTCAGCCTTGACGACTATTACAGCGACAACACCATAATCTGCCGATGTGAAGAGGTTACCCTCGGAGAAATAAGGGAATATATAAGACAGGGATATCAGACCCTTGAAGAAATAAAAAGAATAAGCAGATGCGGCATGGGCCCATGTCAGGGGAGAACCTGCGGGCAGCTGATAATGCAGGAATTGGCTTCAGCTACAGGTAAGCGTGTATCCGAAATCAAGACATTTGAATCCAGGCCGCCAACAGTACCGGTTAAGCTGGGGCAGTTTGTTGGAGGTGAAGATAATGAATAAGACTGCAAATGTAGTAATAATAGGCGGAGGTATATCCGGCTGCGCGATAGGCTACGAACTTGCCAAAAGAGGTGTAAAGGACATTGTAATCATCGAAAAGGACTATATTTGCAGCGGCGCTACCGGAAGATGCGGAGCCGGCATTCGTGCGCAGTGGGGCACGGAAATGAACTGCAAGCTGGCAAAACACAGCATAGAATTCTTTGAAACAGCAAATGAAGAACTGCAATATGAATATGATGTTGAGTTCAAGCAGGGGGGGTATTTGATAGTTGCTTCCACAGAAAAAGAGGTCAACCAGTTTAAGAAAAACATAGCTCTGCAAAATAGCCTGGGGATACCCTCAAGACTGTTAACCCCGAAAGAAGCAAAAGAAATAGTGCCTCACATGGACGAGACAAAAATAATTGCCGCCACCTTTAACCCGAAGGACGGTCACCTCAACCCCTTCCATGCTACTCAGGCCTATGCCAATGCAGCAATGAGACTGGGCGTTGAGATAATGAAGTATACAACTGTTACCGGTATAAAGGTTGAGAACGGAAAAGTAGCCGGAGTGCAAACCGATAAAGGTTATATTTCCACCCCTGTTGTTGTCAATGCGGCCGGCGGGTATTCACAGGATGTCGCAAAAATGGTGGACATTGATTTGCCTTTATACTCAGAGAGGCATCAGATTCTTGTTACTGAACCGGTGGCACCCATGCAGGGACCGATGTTCATGTCCTTTTCACTTAATATATACTGCCAGCAGACGCCTCACGGCAGCTTCATAATGGGCAGAGGCGATGCCAATGAACCAAGAGACTTAAGGGTAACATCCAGCTGGCACTTCATGGAAGAGATGGCCAAAACCTGCACCGAGCTGCTTCCTCCCTTGAAGGAGCTGAGAGTGGTAAGGCAATGGGCGGGACTGTATAACATATCCCCGGATCGCCAACCTATTTATGGGCCTGTAAAAGAGGTTGGAGGCTTCTACCTTGCGTGCGGTTACAGCGGACACGGATTTATGTTCGGTCCCGTAACCGGAGTAGTTATAGCTGAATCAATACTTGGGGAAACCCCGACCATAAGAATTGATATGCTGGATAAGGACCGCTTTGAAAGAGGCGAGCTTTTACTGGAACCCTCAGTAGTATAAATAGTTATAAAAAAGAGCCGCCTTTAGATGTACATCCATAGGGACATTTTCTAAAGCGTGGCGAAGTGGGCGGTATATATCGGCAGACAGTGGATTTCCGCTGTCTGCCTTTGCTGTTTATACTACTGCCTCTAGTATTGGCTCCTGCTCCGTGACAGTTTCTGTTTCTACAAGGTTGTCTAAGAGACCGCTATCACGATAATAAATATCAATGGACTGGGGCGTGCTGTACGGGAGTAGCGTTCTTCTCTTTCGCCTACTTCTACTCGCTCAATAAATAGGTTAAGCATCTCCGCGGTCAGGGTATCAAGCTTTGTATACTGCTTTACTTTTTCTAAAAACGCTCCAACATTTGCAACAGAATCCCTAGGCTTTTCAAGCTCTTCTTCCTTTTTAGGGATAGAGCCTTAGATTTCTTTTTGCTCTAACAGGTAATCATCACTAGCTTGCGAAACACTTCATTTGGGATTTTACCAAGAACTTTATCTTCCAACAATTTTTGTCAAGGAGGTTTGTCTATTTTTATAAACAGATTTGAACACGACACACTATTGTCGTGTTCTTGTGTTATCATGTCCTAGGTGATGAAAATGAAAATAGACCGCTTAATCGGTATCCTGGCCGTACTCCTTCAAAACGAAAAAGCACCGCGCCGGAACGGTAGGGGGCATAAGGAAAGATTGGAAAATCAACTTTATGCCAAGTGAACGGGTAGAAAGTAAAACAGACTGCATCCAAAACAATTGGATACTGCCTGTTTTAACTCAAAAATAATATATAGTACTAAAACATTTTGATCGAATTAAGTTAATTTTACACTATTCCAAAGTATTTGGACAAGCTGCCGGTTCGCATATATCTTCTATCTTGTAGTGATCTTTCAGAAATTTTTTATCTGATACGCAAAAATAATCATATAAAATTTTCGAGCCGTCATCTGGGTCATCCCATGTGATATCAACGTTATACCAGATTCCATCAATTTTCACCTGATTCCAGGCATGAAGTCCATACGGCGTATCACCATAGATTACTTTGCACTCTATCCCCGCGGCATTCAATAGTATCTTAAAGGCCTCAGAGTATCCGTCGCAAACACCATAATTCTCAAAAATGATTTGTTTAGCAAAATGGGGAGACATGGTTAAATTTCCTTCTGCAGCACGGTCATACCAAGTGTTTAAAATCAGATAGCCGTGAAGCGCTTTCACTTTTTGTTTTTGGCTCATCTCGCTAGTTGTGTTTTCTTCTACGATGCTATCGACCTTTTTCGCCAAACCAGCTAATGTAACTGTTACACCTGAATAAATAATTAAATCCGTACGATAGAATTTGTAACTTTTCTGATAACGTGCGGGATTTTCATAGTAGTACTCCATCTTTAGGTAGTCGCTGATCATGATATGAGGATATATATAACTATCGCGGCATGTAACTGATGGTGCTAAAATCGCTTTCCGGTGATAACTCTTTATTATGTCATCATATACTTTTTCCAGCTTATCTTTCGAAAACCCTGGCACATAAATCCCTATTCCTAATTGGTTGTTTTTCATTGAGAGCAGAATCAGTGCACGTAAGTCCTCCAAATTATACACGATCACCCCATTTGTAATCAAATCCGGCATATCTGCTGCCAGCATTAGTTTACCATCATGTGTTTCATCTAACTGATCTGTTGTAAATACATCGTCCCACAATAGCTTATTTGCCAGTTTTCTTTCTTCGCCTTTAGGAGATAATAATAAGATGTTATAAGATAGTTCCGCAACATTTCCTCGTGTAAAAGAAGTCGCATCTTTTGAATTAATAATGCCAAGAGCATATGCTTTATCGAAAACTGCGGAATATGTAAAATCATTGTCTTTTTCACTATATCCGAGTGCCCGCAATAAAAACACGCTGTACTGCTGCAGTGTTACTAAATTATTGCCTCCAAATTTGTTTGGGCTTACTCCATTTGTCAACCCAATCGAATAAGCATAACCGACATACGGCGCTGCCCAAGCATCCACATCGTCAAAAGGATGTTTTTTTGTTGATGCAAGAGCTGTTTTTTCCAGTCCGAGCAGACGAATCAGCATTACTAATGCCTCTTGCCTAGTCGGTTGCCTATTTAAATCAAAGATTGGATTACCTTGCGCATCTGTGCCAACCCCATTAAAGAGCCCCAATTTATTAAGAATCCGAGCCCCGTTAAATGTTGTATCTACTGGCTGCGGTTGGGTTTGAGCGACAGTTGATGGGTCAAGTGAGATTGATCCATCATCCTTAAATGTGTACTCGGCAGATTTGATATAATTCTTTTTAGCGTATTGATGGGCGTATGAATCTTTAATACCATAGATCGTTACATTACCGCTGCCGTAAAATGCACCGTTCCCAATGCTTTGAACGCTATTTGGAATAATAATTTCAGTCAGGGATGGGCAAGTGTTAAACGCTTCCCATCCTATACTGGTCACGCTATTGGGAATAGTGATTGATGTTAAGACGGAACAACCTTGAAATGCAGCATTTCCTATGTCAGTAACACTGTTTGGTATGGTGACCTGTGTCATACTAGCGCAAAGGTTGAATGTCCAGTCGGCAATACTAGTTATACTATCCGGAATAGTAATTGAAGTTAATCCTGAGTAAGAAAAGGCGCTTTTCCCGATACTCTTGACGGTATTCGGTATGGTAATTGAGGTTAGTTTTCTACAAGAATCGAAAGCACTTTCACTAATAATCGTCACGCTGCTGGGGATAACGGCTGTCGTTAGATTACTGCACCAGGTAAATGCATAAGGGCCAATGGTAGTCGTGCCGTTTGGGATTGTATAGGATGATGCCTTCTGTCCGGCAGGGTACGACACTAATGTCGAACCATTTTTATTAAACAGAACCCCCGAGATGGTGCTAAAATGGGGATTGGTTGCATCCGTTTTAATGGCAGTTAGGCTTGTACATCTGGCAAAAGCGGCTAGGCCAATGTTCTTAACACTGGCTGGAATCGTGATGGACTCCAAACTTGTACAGAACTCAAAAGCATAATCAGCAATGTCAATTAGATTGGATGAAAGGGTAATAGCCTTGAGATTTATGCAGCAAGAAAAAGCAGATTGCTTAATGCTTGTAACGCTGTTGGGAAGTTTAACAGTATTAACGCTGGAAAAATTTGCAAATGCAGACTCGCCGATACTTGTCACTCCATTGGGGACAGTAACAGTGCCTCCCGAACCATTATATCTCACTAAAACGTTGTTGCTAATCACAAAGTCTGAGTCTCGGGCAAGCGCAACAATAGGTATTGCGGAAAACAAAATAATTACCGCCAAAAAAGCCACCAGAGATCTCTTCAACATATTGCCTCTCACTTTCCTAATTCTTCAAATGAAATTGTGCATATTATTATAATATGATTATATAGCATCTCAGCCAAGGTTTCAATTAGATGATTCGCGATATGCCCCACCGCAATTATTTTCGGCAGCCATTGCTAAAAATCCCCCTTCCCGATACATCATTTTTTACAAGGTGCGTTTGTCACGCATGGTTTCATTGCTTGCGTTGTTGCTGAAAACATTCACGCGGTAGACAGTGTTGCCGATGCTGCTGTTTGTTCCCCCTCGCGATAAAATGGTGTTGTGCCGTTGTTCCTGCTGGTGTAATCGCTTTTTGGATTATGTAGTTCTATATTTTTCTCCTTTCCCGCGCTCATGGCGCGAAATGTGATGAAAGTAATCTGTTTTTAGAGATAATAAATTACTCCATCACTCATAGGAGAAATATCGGGGGTAAAACGGAACTTTTTTCAAAAACTATTTGAAATTATTTTTAAGGTGGTGAGGGCATGGTGCGTGAACAGTTAGTCCGAGAGATAAAAGCCTTACGGTAGGTAGCACACACAAAATGTTCCTTGTCATGTTCCCAACTTCTGTGGCGTACTTGGTACAGCTTGTTACCACAATCATCGCAGAAGGGCATACCGGAGAGGATTGGCATTTCTCCCATAGGTGTGAGCCTACGTCTGCCATCCCGGATTTTTTGAACTACCTCGTAAACTGGCTCCTCGATGATCTCTTCGTGGGTATTCCTGCCGCTTGAATGTGGATGAGAGTAATCCGGAAAAGAAAGTGACCGAGTTTATTAACTTCCTGCCGATGTTGGCTTATGACGGCAGCACCATGCGACAGATTAATGCGCAGGATATTCTCGATATTGCAATGGCCGGAACTTCCGCTACACTGCTAGCAAAGCGCTGGGAATATGCATTGCTGGTTAACGTTGATAATGATACCCTGCAGCGTCTGATGGTACAGTCACTAAGCTCGTTAAGGTAGGGAAGCATATTTGTGTAAAATTTGCAGCCGGAGAAAAAACCTTCGTATTCCCGGATGCTTTCAAGCAAAGATTTTTGAAGTTATAATAAAAATTCAAGTATTAGCAATGCTATCGGCGGGATTATTAATATTATTTTATCAACGAAAAAGACTGCACTAAAGGTTTTATCCTTCGGTGCAATCCTTACTTCCGAACTTCCGCTTGAAGAGAATCGGTTAAAAATTTACTTGTTTTCGTAAATCCCTAAGTCAAAGTTCCTTTGCGGCTCTTTTTTTTGTTTTATATCATCATTCCTTCTTTCAGCTTTTCCGCTGTCCCTCTGCCCACCAGCAGCTCCGCCAGCCTCAGGGCAAAGTATATGGCAGTCCCCGGGCCCTTTGAAGTTGTATAGCTGCCATCAGTGATTACTGCTTCGTCCCCTATTACCGCCCCCCTGAGCTCTTTTTCGAAGCCGGGATAACAGACAGCCTTCCTTTTGTCCAGCAGACCCAGTTTCCCGAGAACGCTGGGAGCGGCGCATATGGCGCCAATAAGCTTGCCTTTTTCGGCAAAGCCGAGTATTACTCTCCTGAGTCCCTCATGCTCTCCCAAGTGTTTTGTTCCGGGCATGCCTCCGGGAAGCACCAGCATATCTGCGGCAAAGTTGTCTATGTTTTCAAGCAGCTCATCTGCCGTGATTTTGATGCCATGAGCGCCCTTCACTTCTCTGCTTCCGGTTATAGATATCATGGCTGCTTCGACTCCAGCCCTTCTCAGGACATCCACCGCAGTAACAGCTTCAATCTCCTCGAAGCCTTCTGCCAGATAAATGTTCACTCTTTTCATTCTCTATTCTCCTTTCTCAATCCTAAATCTTCCCCGTAACTACAAAATGCAGCTTCGCCACCTTCCCCAGCTTATCCCTTCCATGGGTCTTTACAAATTCACCGGCGGCTTCCGTCACCATATCGGAGCAACCTTTCGGAAACTCCATTTCATATTCATCGGACAGGTTTTTCATTGCCCTGACATATTCATTTCTGGCAATAATGCTTGCTGCAGCTACGACTAAATTCTCCTCAGCCCTATGCTTTTGTTTCAGGTTAACCAGCCTGCCCTTTGACATTAGTGCATTCTCTATAAGCTCCGGCCTTCCAAACTGATCAGACAGCACATTATTGCAATCCACTTCCGAAAGCAGGTCCTCTATCACCCTTGCATGGCCCCAAGCCAAAAGCTTGTTCAGATTGCCGTATTCTTTGTACATCTCATTGTATTTCAGATTTTCTATCAATACTATCGAATATTTACATACTGCCATTATTTCATCGGCCAGCTTTTCTATTCTGGTATCGGAGAGGGTTTTGCTGTCTGCGGCACCTATTTCTTCAAGTTTTCTCTGCCCTTCCGCATCCGCATATACGCCGGCTATGACAAGGGGGCCGAAATAATCACCCTTACCCGATTCATCGGTGCCTATGAGCCCTGCTCCCGCTGCATCAGTCTTTGCACCGTTTGTTGTTTCTGAAGGCTTCCTGCATGCTGTTCCTGTCCGTATAAGACTTTCCATATATTTTTGGATTTCTTCGTTTTTTATTTGTGACAAGTCGCACCTTACACCGTTTTTCTTACTTTCATATACTCTTATCAGAAATTTCTCGGTGCCGAGTCTTATATGGAACTGGAGCCCATAGTTTATCTCCATGTAAGGATCGGTTTCTATCCCAATATTATTAAATATATCCTTCAGATATTGATAATGCTCATATTTATCCCTATAACCATTCATAAAAATCACTCCATACCATCCGGTTTGCCGCTTGTTAGTTCACTAAGGCGTTTGAGCAGGCTCTCCAGTTCATTGAGCCGGCTGCCGTATTCAGCCCAGTTGCCATTCATCAGTGCACTCTGAGCGGCATTAAATGCCTCGTTTGCTTTCCCGATAAGCTCTTCCAGCTTATCGCCGACTGCCCCACCGGCAGGGGGAATCTGAACGGGTGTATTCCCCTCTGTCTTTTCCTTGGCAGGGAATATTCGTTCCAGAGCGGTTTTCAATGTATCTTCCATAACAACATGGTTTTTGAAATATACAATTACCTTCTTTTGCTCAGGAAGCGCATTTGCATTCAATGCCTTAACATAAATAGGCTCCACATACAATATTGATTCCTCTATAGGTATGGTAAGCATATTCCCTCTGATAACCTGCGAGTTCCCTCCTGTTGCAAGCAGATTCAGCTGTGGTCCTATTACTGTATCCTGGCTGACTATTCCCTCAATCTGCATTGGCCCTTCTACTATTTTCCCTGATGGAAAGCTGTACAGTATCATATCCCCATAGCTGTCCCCGTCATTCTTTACTGCCAGCCATGATATCATATTGGTTTTCCCCTGAGGGGTATAAGGAACCATTAGCAGGAACTCTTCCTCCTTGCTGCCCGGAAGTCTCATTATAAGATATGAAGATTCCACAACCTCAGCATTTGACTGTGAGGTGCTCGGTCCATAAATCTGTGTTGATATATCCCATACATCGCTTTTATTGTAAAATTCCCGGGCATTTTTCATATGGTACTTCTTATATATTTCTGCCTGTATATCAAACATTGTCTGTGGGTATCTTATATGGTCCCTCAGGCCCCCGGGCATTTCTTTCATAGGCTTGAACAATGTAGTAAATATACTGGAATATGTCTTTATCAATGGATCGCTTGAATCTGCGATGTAAAACTCCGTGGTGCCGTTGTACGCATCTATAACGACTTTGGCGGAATTGCGTATATAATTGGTAGAGGTCTGGTTGTTGATTTTCTCTGAATAAGGGTATCTGCTGCTTACGGTATAAGCATCTATTATCCAGTAAAGCCTCCCATCATTAATAACTATATAAGGATCTTCATCATATATAAGGAAAGGAGCAATCTTTTCAGCCCTTTTTCTTATTTCCCTGTTTATGAGTACCCGGCTTTTGGAGTTAATATCCTGGGACAGTATAAAATTGATCTTTCCCTCCCTTACTGCAAAAAACACCCTGTTCAGTATATTGAGCCTTATTCCGCCTGTCCCGTTGTATTCGGTCTCCATATTCACATTAGTTGCCGGATAATCAAATTCCTTTTCCCTTGTATTGACTATGACAAAATCCTTTGTAATCTCGCCGAAATATATCTGCGGAACATCTACTTTTACATCTATATCCGACATCATGGGCATATCCTTTATGAACAGCCTGGGCTGACCAGAAGTTGTGACTTCGTTTACCGGGGACATTGCCACACCATATCCATGGGTATATTTAAGGTATCTGTTTATCCATGAGGCTCCTTTGGTATCCGTCTGCTTTGGAATATTTGCAGACTGAAGCTCCCTTGCGGATATAAACACATGTCTATATATGCCGTTGATCATATATCTGTCTATATCCATGTCATTGAATTGATAATAGTTCTTCAGCCCTTGGATTTGGTTGTATATATCCTTTGCAGGCCTGTAATCGTTTATAGGAATATTATTTATCGTAACTATATTTTCCTCAATATCTTCCCTCGTAAGATCCTGTTTCACCGGGAACTCCTTTTCCTGTACCTTGTCAAGGTTGTATGCATAATTAGTATAGTCAATATTATTCTGCAAGAATCTTTCTTCCTTTACTATCTCATTTGGAGCTACTATTATGCTTTGTACCAAGCCATACACTACTCCCGATATGATCATGACCGCTGCCAAAAGCAGCGGACCGAAAACAATCGGCTTTATGCGTTTTTTATTCCTGGTAAGCATCAGCAATATTGCTGTCAATATGCAAATGCCCATATATATATAATATGACGGAAGAGTTATGTTAACATCTGTAAAGCTGGCGCCGTATGCAACTCCCCTTGGAGAATAAAGCAAAGCAAAAGTTCGAAGATAGAAACCGAAAGCGAGAATCAGAAAAAAAACCGCTCCGAGAAGAATAAGCTGTTTTGATGCTGTACGTAATATTTTTCCGTATGTATCCCTGGAGTAACTTATAGGTCTTTCACTAATATCAAAATTCCCGCTGGCCGCCCTTGAAGCGAAAAAGCTGAAAATATTGAAAGTGAAAGTAACTGCCGCAACCGCAAACACAAGCACCAATAAATAATTATACAGCTTATTCAGGAAAGGAAGGGAAAAAATAAAATATCCGATATCCTTTCCGAAAATAGGGTCAGCCAAACCAAAGGGAGTTTTGTTTATAAATATCAAAAAATCATACCATATATCAGTCACGAATATTAATGAAAGAATAAAGGATAAGCCCAGAGAAGACAAAACAAATAATTTTGTTCTTGCTTTTTTTTCGGCGTTTGTAAGTATCATCCCGCTAAGTTTTATGGAATGAGCATTTATTGAATTAAGGTATAAATAAAATAACAAAAAAAGCGCCACAAGTGCCGGGACAAAAAACTGCAGCTGTGTAACAAGCTTTTTAAAAAAAACCTCTTTATATCCAAGCTCTAAAAACCATTGATAATCAATAATATATGCAGATATATTGCTAAAAAACACTATTATCAGCACAAGAACAGCCAGCAGCATTGTAAATCCCCTGGTTCTAATTTTGCTAAATCTTTTCACAATGATTCCTCCTCGTAATAATTAATTCTTCATACATAAAGCCGACGTTAAAATGCCGCAGACATAATATCGGACAGGGTCTTGACATAATTATAGGTACCTGCGTCAAACTCCTTATTCTTTATGGATACGGAAAGGTATGCCACTCCTTTAAGCCTTCCCCTGTCTATCATCGGTATCAGTATTACTGACTGCCAGTCAGGCATTCCGGTCAGAGAGTCTATCCCGGGATAACCGCTCCAGTCTATCTGGTATTCTCCCCTTTTGCTGTTTATGCACTTTTGCAGTATCCCCTCGTTATAGTAGATTTCTTCTGCTTCTGTTCCCGTAAGACTCTTCCTTAGAATCTTTCTGCTTATTCTTGCGCCTCCATCCGATGTCTCTTCTATGAAGAATATTCCCCCTGTCTGCGCTTCCGATGCTTCTATTATCCTCCCCAGGAAATTGAACATCTTCTCTTCCACTGTCTTGTCATTATTCCTCTGAAGCTCCAATATCTCAAGCAGGGTCTTCGCTTTCCTCTGGTCCTCAACGGGATCTCCCGATATTATACCTTCAAGTCTGTCTATCCTCTTTAAACTGTTTGACATGTTGGGTTCATATATTCTGCTCCCGTTCCTTCCGGATTCTTTTACATGATATAGTGCCTGGTCGGCTTTGTCTATAAGATCCTTCGCCCAGGTGCTGTGCTCCGGGTACGAGGATATCCCAAGGCTTATCGTAAGCGGTGTGTTAAGTCCCAAAAGCTTTGAATTCTCTACCTTCTTTCTTATCTTCTCCGCTACTTTGTATGCTCCTTCTGCATCTGAACCGGGAAGCAGTATTATTATCTCCTCTCCTCCATACCTTCCGCATATATCTCCCTTTCTTACGCTGCCCATTATTATACTGCCTATGTTCTGCAGCACTTCATCTCCCTTTTGATGCCCGAAGCGGTCATTTACATTCTTGAACCTGTCTATATCCGACATTATTATCGAGAATTGTCCTCCCTCTTTTTCCATGCGCATAAGCTCATTTGACAGTATTGATTCAAAGTGCTTCCTGGTATATAGCCTTGTAAGCCTGTCCACCGTCGATACTGTCTTCATATTGTAATTGTCTGTCAATATATAGGCTATATTCGATGCCATTATGCAAAATTGGCTGCTTTCCTGGGTAAAGTTGTTTATTATGCTGTCGGTATCAAGATATATATAGCCTATTATTGTATCGTCTTCCTGAGCCCGATATCTTCTTCTCTCTTCTTCCAATTCTATCCCTATGCAGTCACTTTCTTTCGATGTCATTAACGGTATGCAGAATACTGCCGTTATATCCCTGGGTATCAGTATGTCTCCCTTTCCGGCATTATATTCGAAAGCATCATTTATTATTATAATGTCCTTTTTCTGTTTTGCCTGCTCTATAATATATTTATAAAAAGGTATCTCGGAATACCTGTTGTAGGAGGCTATTACATCCAGACTGTCATCTTCCTGCAATGTCGCTATAAATGCATTCTTTGCCTGGGTTATCTCCGCAAGCAGGCTTATGGTTTGCTTCAGGTTAGCTCTTTCATCGTCACTAAACCTGACAAGCAGGTCCTGTATCCTTTCCAGGAATCCCATCCGCACATTTATGTCCGTACTTCTGCTTGCTGATATTTCGTCGGTCCCATTATATCTGAATATATTCCTGTATTCCGTATAGTCAAAATATTTGTCTATTTCATGCAGGTTCAGGCTCTCCTTCCGTTTGCCCGTCAACCTCCTGCCCATAACAGTTTTCCTTATGTTTGCAGAACCTGGCCTGCCTGATGTCAAAATCTCCGCTGCCCGTATCAGGCTTTCTTTTACCGTGTTCCTGTCATGAGAGTTTATGAACCTTATTTTGTATTCATCAGGCACATTATGCACAAGCTTTCTAAGATAGCTGAGGGATTTAATGAGGCATTTCAAGGCCTCCCTGTAGTCCTTCCGCTCTATAAATTCCGAAGCAATTGCCTTATACATCTTCCATCCCAGCTCGTTGTTTTCTGCCGTTTCTATGTATCCTGCCAGATTTGTAAGGCTGTCCAGCCTTTCGAGCCCTTCCTTTACAAGGGCTCCTGCATATTCATATCTTAATCTCAGCATATCGGTATCAATTTTTGATACATAGTTCAGGCCTTTGTTTAAAAGCTCGGCTCCCCGTTCCTGCATGCCTCTCGATATATATATTTCTGCAAGCTTTACACAGGCAATACGCCCTAATTTATATAAATTTTCCGTGAACACTTTATCCAGAAACGCACTGTCTCTTTCAAAGTCAAGGTTTCCGTTCAGTTGTATTTCCGACAGCAGCTTCACAAAATGCGCTTCATAATTCTCTGTAATACCCCAGGTTATACACATATCCACAGATTTTTGTGCATATTCCTGTGCTTTTTCGTATTCTCCCACAGCATAGAAGAATTCCGCCCTGTGATGATGTAAATACATCGAAAAATTCCCTGAGTCCTTAAGGTTGTTGAGCATTTCCTCAGAGGAACCGATATATGCAGCTGCTTTCTTGAAGTCCTCCATTTCTATGCCGGCAATTATAAGGTTTATATTGAGCAATGCTTCCATCATCGTATTCTGGGATATACGAACAGTTTCCATTGCTCTGTTGTAGTATTCAATGGCCTGGCCGTATTGATCCTCAATCCTGTTAAGCTCCGCAAGGTTGTTATAGCTTTTTTCTATCCCACTTAAATCGTTTAGCTTCTGGCTCACATTTAAACACTTTTCGTAGTATTCCCTGGCTTTAGGAATGTCATTATAGTAATCAGTATAAATATTACCTATAGAATTAAGAACATTGGGTATGTATCTATATTCAGAAAGCTTTTCGAGCATATCCATACCCTTCATAAGCATTGCAAGACCTTCTTTATATCTATTCCTGCTGCATATTATTTTACCGTAAGTCACCATCGCCCTTGCGTAAAAGCACCCATGCTTCTCTATATCGATAGTTCTCATTAAATTTTCCAGTATTCTAATATATGAATTATACTTATGTTTGTTCAGCATTATGTCATTAAGGCTGATAATCAGTTCATACAATCCCTCTGTATATGGAATACTCTTCAGAAGCCTCTTTGCCTTAACTGCATATGCAATTGCTCCCCTTTTGTCATCTGTTCTGTATGAAAGTGAGAACCTCTTGATATATATATCTATCAGCATTATTAAATTATTGGCCTTGCCTGCCAGACTTTCCGCCTCATTGTAAAAACGCATTGATTTGCCGTATTCTCCCATATGCTCGTACAATTTGCCAAGCTTGCTGCACACAATCATCTTTTCGTTGCTCACATCTTCGGCCGTAAACATATTATAAGATTGCAAAAGAAATTGAATAGCCTGACTTGTCAGATTGCTGGATATCATCTTTTCGGCAGAATTCATAAGGTATTCAATAGCCTCTTTATATCTCATTGCCTTTGTCATATGGAAAATAAGCTCATCCCTGTTTTCCCTGTTTTCCTTGTTGAATTTGTCCTCAAGTATATATGAAGCAGTCAAATGAGATTTTAGCTTTGCCTCCTGCGGGATTCTTTCATAAATAGATTTTTTCAGATTAATAGAGCTAAAGTCGAAGGATATTCCCCAGTCATCCACTTTTTTTGATAATATGTTGATGGAATCCAGATAGGAAAGCTGTGCTTCAAGTTTATCCATGCCTATACCAAGCATTTTCCTTAGTGTATCGGAGGATACGGCAGTATTGAATATTGAAACCATCCTTACGATCTCTTTTTGCGTAGGGCTCAGCTTACTAATTTTGTTCAGGATCATATCGCTTATGTTAAAGGACAGGTTAAAGCTGCTCAGGTCAATTTTACTTAAAACCCACTCCCCGTTATCATCTATATATATATGATTGTTCATGAAAAGGAAGTATATTATTTCATATATAAGCTTCGGGTTACCTTCAGTTTCTTTATATATCCTGGCGGCAAAATCAAGAAACGGCTTATCCATTCCAAGCAAAAGCCTTAGATATTCTTCTGTTTCTTTTATGTTAAGGTTGCCAAGCTCAATGCTTTCTATATAGCCTATTTCCCTCAGCGAATCGTAAAACTCCTTTAGCCTGGCATTTTCTTCTATGCTCTGTGTTCCTATTCCAAAAAGGAAAAATACTTTGCCTTTGCCCTCACTTCTCATAATATAATTCATAACAGAAAGGGAGTCCTCATCAATATAGTCAAACCCACCTACAGCCATAATGAAAGGACGCTTGGAGGATGCCTCCAGAATAAAATTGCCCAGCCTGTACGTAAGTCTTACTTTATCTTCCTGCCTTATCACGCTGCTGGATATCGGGTCGGAGGATATGTTTGTTATCTCAGGAATAATATAGGATATATCTGCTATATATCTGTCGATAATCTCCTTTTCGGTATTCCTCATTATCTCTTTGATAGCCATTACTATATAATGAAAGCTATATGATTCTTCCTCCTTCAGGGTGCTGAATACCACTGAAAAACCTTCCTGTTCCAGTCTATAATCCGCCGCTTTTATAAAAACCGACTTGCCTGTTCCTATTAGACCTTTTATTACTATAGCCTTCGGTTGGAATCTGTTCCCATAAAGGTATTCTTTTGCAGATTCCAAAACCCTTACAAGATGATGCTCTCTTGATACGAGTCTTGTATTGTACCGGGGGAGCCTTTGATAATACTTTTTATCTATAATATTAAAATTTCTGTTCAGCTTTTTGTTAATGTCTCCTACTATTTTCCCCACTGATTCATATCTGTCGCCGGGCTTCAGAGCGGTACATCTTTTGATTATTTCAGTTATCTGTACTATTCTATTGTCTTTCGTGATTCCAAACCTCTTAAGGTCATCTTTGAAGTTAGACCCTTCAATATTGATTTTGCTGAAAATGTAAAACATTAAAACACCAACAAGGTAAATATCCGAGGCTTTCGTATAATCCCCAAATTGAAAAACCTCCGGAGACATAAAGCAATTGCTTTCTCTGTCAAACATCACAGAACGCTCGGTACCTTGAATATAGGGCAGTCTTGAAACCTTTAATGACGCCTTCTCCTCACCATGCACAATAAAAAGTTCATTAACCTTTACACTGCAAAGCAAAAAGCCTTTCGTATGCAGATACTTCACTAAGGAGCATAATTGCACAACAATATCCAATATTATGTCAAAATCCTGATTTTTGACATAATCAAAAATACTTACTCCATTAAAATGTTCATAAGTATAATAATATTTATCTGCAACTACCGGCTTGGTATCTATTTCCAATACCCTATTGAAAAAATAGAAATCTATAAGGTTAGGATGGTTCAAATTCCTATATTCAGACATATTAAACTTCATATAATTGATAAATTTCTGCGTTTCCTTCTGGTGGTTTATTATCCTAAGACTTTTGAGCATATGACCTCTTCGGGTATCTTCGACAACTACCGTACTCCCGTAATCATCCTCATTGCTGATATCTATAACCTTGTATTTGGCATTTATAAGACGCATTTCCCATTCCCCCAGGCAGAGCAAACCCGCATGAACTATAGATAGTCACAATACTAATGTTAAATATGAGAAGAAAAATATGTATATAATATTCTATCATAATCAAATGATAAATAACAGCACGTATGAATCGTTTGTCATACATGCCGTTATTTGACTTTTGTCTGCTATTCTGTTCTCAATGCTGCAGACATAATATCGGACAGGGTCTTGACATAATTATAGGTACCTGCGTCAAACT
>ERZ795058.1917-NODE-1917-length-26222-cov-17.259105_pt1 | contig 26222 bp, 30 predicted proteins | sample MGYA00375142_ERZ795058 | MGnify/ENA primary metagenome ERZ795058 (study PRJEB30187, sample SAMN05720210) | activated sludge metagenome | isolation source: anaerobic digester from wastewater treatment plant | place: Japan | collected 2015-04-20 ... | reverse complement strand
CAGCTGAAAATACAACAAGCGAAAACCCGACAGCTGAAACTAAAGAAGAGAATGCGGAATAAACAATGTTAAACGAATATTTCTACCTCGGAAAAATAACCAAAACATTTGGAATCAGAGGAGAGGTATTGGTTTATCTTGATACCGACGAACCGGAAAAATACTATAAGTTAGAATTGGTTTTCTTTAATATCAAAGGAGAACCAATTCCTTTCTTTATTAACTCTATCAAAATCAAATCAAAACAACAACTAATCGTTAAGTTTGAAGAAATTGACAATGATAATGCCGCATCCTATATTGACACACAACTATATCTTCCTCTTTCACTACTTCCGCCTTTAGGAGAAAATAAATTTTATTACCATGAAGTAAAAGGATTTAAAATGATTGATAAACAACACGGAGATATCGGAATTTGTGAAGACATATTGGAATATCCCCATCAAGCAATTTTTCAAATCAAACATCCGAAAGGTACAATATTGGTTCCTATCGTAGACCAATACATTATAAAAGTAGATAAGACTAACAAAATAATTGAATTAGATACCCCGACAGGATTAATAGAAATTTATTTGAGTTTATAAAAACAACAATAAAAGATAAAAATGACAATATTTTTACTACTTTTGTAACAATATGTTATATGAACGTTATTAGCATGAGCAAAAAACATTATACTTTTTTAATTTTCTAATTTACAACAATATAAAATTATGGGTGGTTTTTTTGGTACAATAAAACATTCGGATTGCATCAACGATTTGTTTTACGGAACAGATTATAATTTTCACATGGGAACAAAAAGAGGCGGAATGATTGCATTGAGCAATGACAATCTCTTTATAAGAAAAATTCACAGCATTGAAAATTCCTATTTTCGCACAAAATTTGAAGATGATTTACCTAATTTTTCAGGGAATTCAGGCATAGGAATCATAAGCGATACAGACCCTCAGCCTATTATGATGCACTGTCATTTAGGACGATTTGCTCTTGTAACAGTAGCAAGAATCAATAATTTAAAAGCATTAGAAAAAGAATTTTTAGAACAAGGAAAATATTTTAGCGAACACAGTTCAGGAACTATCAATCAAACCGAATTTATTGCAATGCTCATCAACGAAGGAAAAACATTTGTCGAAGGCATTGAAAATGTGTTTAAAAAAATAAAAGGTTCATGTTCTATGCTTATACTTACCGAAAACGGAATTATAGCCGCGCGCGATAAATTAGGACGAACTTCTATTTTATTAGCAAAAGGTAGCGACGGATACGCTGTCTCGTCAGAAACATGTAGCTTCCCGAATTTAGGATATGAGTTAGAATACACGATGGGTCCGGGAGAAATCATACATATTACTGCCGACGGCTACACTCAACTGCGAAAACCAAACGATAAAATGCAAATATGCGCTTTCTTATGGGTTTATTATGGCTTCCCTGTTTGCACACACGAAAATTGCAATGTAGACGAAATGAGATATATATGTGGCTGTGAAATGGGAAAAACAGATAACGATATACAGCCTGATTTTGTGAGTGGCATTCCCGATTCCGGCATTGGAATGGCAGTAGGTTATGCGGTAGGAAGAAAAATTCCTTATCGAAGTGCCATCGTAAAATATACCCCTACTTGGCCCAGAAGTTTTATGCCTATCGATAAAAAAAGACGAGAATTGGTCGCTAAAATGAAATTAATTGCCAATCGTAACATGCTAAAAAACAAAAGTGTTGTCTTCTGCGATGACTCTATAGTAAGAGGAAATCAATTGAAAGATAACATAAAAGATTTATATCGTTATGGAGCAAAAGAAGTTCATATACGCATTAGTTGTCCGCCTATACTCTATCAATGCAATTACTTAAATTTCACATCCTCTCAATCGGAAATGGATTTAATAACACGAAGAGTTATTCGAAATTTAGAAAATAATTCTGACGAAAACCTAAAAGCATACATCAACATTAATTCGCCTGAATACAACCGCATGATAGAAACTATAAGAACAACATTAAATGCAGATAGTTTAAAATTCAATTCATTAGAAACTTTAGTAAAAGCGATTGGTCTGCCAAAAGAAAAAATATGCACGCATTGTTTTGATGGAAGCAGCTATTATTAAAAAAAGAAAATCCTTTTCTTTTAACATATAATAAGTTAAATTGAATACCGTTTTTATAATTGCTGTAATAAATTAAGAATATGAAAATTTATTTAAAATTAATAGTTGTAACTTTTTTAACTTTATCTACTTTTTCGCTTTTTGCCAAAAGTGATTCTACTTTTATTAATGCCAACAAAGCATATACACAAAAAAATTATACCTTAGCTATACAGTTATACAACGAAGTTCTCGCCGACGGTTATAAAAATGCCGACGTTTATTATAATTTAGGAAATGCTTATTTTAAAAACGGAGAACTTTCCAAAGCTATTTTATTCTATGAAAGAGCTTTACGCTTAGACCCTTCCAATAAAGATATCCAACACAACCTTGCCTTTGCCAATCAAAAAATAGTGGACGAAATAGATATAATTCCCGAAATATTCATTAAAAGATGGATAAACAATACAATTGGCTTATTATCATCAAATGGATGGGCTGTATTATCCATTGTTTTTTTGATACTAATGCTGTCTATTATTGCTCTAATGCTTTTATCGTCTGTTTATAGAAAAAGAATTATTTTGTTTTTAACAGCAGTTGTTGTATTTATTTTGCTTACGGTAAGCATTAGTTTTTCATTTTTACAATACAAACAACTAATTAAAAAAGACGAAGCCATTATTACTCAATTAAGTGTAGCTGTTAAAAGTATGCCCGATTCATCAGGGACAGAACTTTTCACTATACATGAAGGATTGAAAGTTTCCGTTACAGATGCCGTAGACACATGGGTAGAAATAGCTCTACCCAATGGCAACAAAGGCTGGATAGAATCCAATGCGTTAGAAATAATTTAATGAAATTTCCAAATTGAACAATATCAATGATTAAGGTGTTATTTTCAACAAGAATAAATAAAAAGTAAAAAAAATAAACAATCCAATAAAAAATTTATATACATTTGCATTTGCTAAAATTGAAAAATTTATCGTTAGAACAAAAATAAATTTCCACTAAGTATGTCGAAGAGAATTATTATTATTCCAACTTATAACGAAAAAGAAAATATAGAAAACATTATTCGTTATGTTTTTTCTTTACCTGATGATTTTCATATACTTGTCATTGATGATGGTTCGCCTGACGGTACTGCCAACATTGTAAAAAAATTAATAGAAGAATTTCCAAATCAACTTTTTTTAGAACAAAGAGTTGGAAAATTAGGCTTAGGAACGGCTTATATTCACGGATTCCGTTGGTGTATAAAAAACAATTATGAGTATATTTTTGAAATGGATGCCGATTTTTCACATAATCCTAATGATTTAATACGACTTTATAATGCATGCGAAGAAGGTTACGATTTAGCAATAGGCTCTCGCTATGTTAATGGAGTCAATGTAGTAAATTGGCCCATGTCAAGAATTTTAACCTCTTATTATGGCTCAATGTATGTACGTTCTGTTTTGCGAACCCCTATACGCGATAATACGGCAGGCTTTGTTTGTTATCGAAAAAAAGTATTGGAAAGCATTAATTTTGATAAAATTAGACACATAGGCTATGGATTCCAAATCGAAATGAAGTATGTTACATGGAAATTAGGCTTTAAAATAAAAGAAGTACCTATTGTCTTTACTGATCGTCAAGCTGGTACATCAAAAATGAGCAAAGGAATCTTTAAAGAAGCCATTCTTGGTGTAATAAAACTAAGACTATCCGCTATATTTGGTGGAATTAAAAAATACAAAGCTGTTTAATACAAAAAATTAAATCTACCATCTATTATTTCTCGATATGTCCTTAATAATTTCAGACACATTGTCATATTTATTTTTCTCTTCTGACAAAAAGGCTATGTTTTTTTTCTTTTTTGCTGAAAAAACGGCAAATTTTGCTTTGGTCTGAAAATTGAACAGTAAATAAGCAAAAAGAAATTAATAAAAGTATAAATAAAAATATAATAGGAGGATAAAAATTATGTTAAAAAGAAGAGGTAGTTACTTGCCTGTTTACAGCAATTATTGGGACGATTTTTTTGGAAGAAATCTTGTAGATCATTTTTTCAGCGACGAAGCCAAAGCCAATTGTCCGACAGCTAATATTATTGAAAATGAAAAAGATTTTCAGATAGAATTGGCTATTCCGGGTTATAAAAAAGATAACTTCTCGGTCGAAATCAATAAAAACATATTGACTATCAAAGGAGAAGTAAGTCAAGAGGAAGAAGAAAGCAAAAAACAATACACTCGCAGAGAGCATTGCTTTTCATCTTTTGAAAGACATTTCACATTACCCGAAACCATTAATGCAGAAAAAATTGATGCTGCATACGATAGCGGAATGTTACTAATTACTTTGCCGAAAAAAGAGCAAAAAGAATTGGAAACATCAAAAGTGATAAAAATCAAATAAAAGCAGAATAAAATTTTTCATGATGAGCCTGTGTTTTTTAACGCAGGCTTTTTTGTTTTCCACTAAACCAATGATTGTTCGTTTAGATTAAACAAGTTATAAATTAAAACAATCACTTCACTACCATCCAATAAAAATCATTTTGAACCGATTTTCATTTTTTATTGTTCAGTAATAAAAAAATATTTATCTTTGCAAAAAAATAATATTAAAAAAATATAGAGTCATGAAATCAAAATTATTTGTAGTAAGTTTTTTATGTATGTTTTTGTCTTTGAGTATAAATGCTCAAAATACGGAAGCTATTGTTGCTGATGAACTCCAAACTTTTGGAGAATTAATGGACATGGATTTGAACGGTGGAAAACCATTTATGGATGTTTTAAGAGAAAAATACATATTTCCCCATATTTCCGACAGAAATTTAGAACCTCATCATTTATCCGGGCTATTATTAGCAGCCAATGGCACTCCACATCGCGGCGATATGCATAATCGTACTGCATTTGCTCCTATGGATGTCCAATGCATTACTTTATATGTACTAGCCCGCACAGGAATTTATTTATACGATGCCGAAACGCATAAATTAAAAATAATAGACAAAATAGATGCGAGAATGAAAGTATCGGAAGATCACTCTATTAACAAAGCACCCGTTATATTACTATACGTAATAAACCCTGATGCTATGAGTGTTGTTAAAAATGAAAACTTAACGAATTATGCCTATTTACAAGCAGGCAGTATTTCTCAAAACGTATTTCTATTCTGCTCGTCCGAAGACATGGCTACTAACGTCATCTTAGACATCAAAAAAGAAGAAGTAGCTAAACGATTAAATACCAAAGCCACTAATTTATTATATATTCAAGCAGTAGGTTACAGAGAATAAAAACAAAATAAAAAGTAAGAGAGCAAAGCATTATTTGTCTTTGCTCTTTTTTTTCTGTCTTTTCACGAATATTTAGACCAATGAACTCGAAAATTTAATAATTGAAAAATGATTATGAATAGTAAATGGGCAAGTTTATTAAGTGGAATATATTATTATTTCTTTCAAATAGTTTTTCACAAGATACTTTGAGATATAAATATATTCCAGCATATAGTACAGATTCTTCTTTTTCACATAATGTTTTACAATATTTTGTGGAAGATTCAATTTTTATTATTGATAAATTATTCGGTGGAAGTTTGAAATATTATTTTAAGGTAAAAGATGGGCAGTGGTTTATGAAACATGATTCAACAGATTGAAAGGTTTTTTTCAATGGAAAAGAAGAAAAATGCGAGAATTGGTTCAAAGGATATATGAATCATATTGTTACGTAAAAAAAACAAATGTAGTAGATAATAAAGATACTATTTATAAATTTAATTTTGTTATTTTACCACTCCAAATAAAAAGAGGAAATAAAATTATAATATATGAATATGTAAAAGCGAATGGTCCAGATTATTATTTTACCTATTCATCAGGCATAATAGCTTTCGATACTCCAAGCGATATTTGGGATGGATTGTTTATTAGAGAAGACAAAAAATATTTGAAAGACAATTTAATGGATTATGTAATAAAACAATTTAAACAGAAGTAATAGGGTAGTGTACCACCTTATACTTTTTAATTTTCTCAAATTTATTATAAAAAAGAGCAAGAAAACAAATAAAAGTATATTTTTGCAACGTTAAAAAATAAAGTTCTTTTTAAAATAAAAATATTAACAAGTAAAAAAACTATCCTACTATAGGGGGACACTTAATTTTTTCATAAGCTTTGAGTTATTTATACTATTTTAATAGTATTTTTTGTATTTTTGCATTTAATTAAATACGTTTTTTAGGTATTATTATCTAAAATATTAACTTATAATAGAAGTTTATGAAAGTAGTTATTTTAGCAGGAGGATATGGTACGCGTTTAAGCGAACACACACACCTCATTCCTAAGCCCATGGTCGAAATTGGAGGAAAACCTATCCTATGGCACATTATGAAAATCTATAGTCATTACGGATTTAACGAATTTATTATTTGCTGCGGATACAAGCAATACGTTATTAAAGAATATTTTTCCAATTATTTTCGACACAATTGCGATATTACAGTCGATCTTTCTAACAATAGTATTGAAGTCCTTGACAATCACTCTGAAAATTGGAAAGTTACCATAATCGATACCGGACTTGATACTATGACAGGAGGAAGAATAAAACGCATTCAAAAATACATCGGCGATCATCCTTTTCTTCTTACTTATGGAGACGGCGTTGCAGATGTCAATATCCGTAAAACGATAGAAGAGCATAATAAATCAAAGAAACACTTGTCGATGATGGCTTATCAACCCGGAGGACACCTTGGCGTATTAGACATACAAGGCGATGAAGTAGTATCATTTATCGAAAAACCACAACAATCGGGTACATGGATTAATGCCGGATTTTTCGTGTGCGAACCTCAAGTGTTTGATTATTTAGAGGGTGATCACGAAATGTTTGAGCGTCAACCTATGAGTCGTATGATGGAAAAATCTCAAATCCATGCTTTTAAACATACGGGATTTTGGAAACCCATGGATACATTAAGAGATTTAAATGAATTAAATAAACTTTGGGAAAAAGGAAATGCTCCATGGAAAGTATGGTAATTCAATAATAAAAATTTCACCAATGGATATAGCAACTTTTTATAAAAATAAAAAAGTCTTTATTACAGGACATACCGGATTCAAAGGATCTTGGTTGACTGCTATTTTGCATAGTTTTGGTGCTGAAGTTAAAGGATATGCTTTAGAACCGGAAACAAATCCGTCACTTTATCAAGCTATCCATGGCGATAGCTTATGTTATTCGATTATCGGTGATGTTCGTGATGCTTCTTTTTTGCATAAGCATATCAGTGAATTTGCTCCCGATATCGTTTTTCATCTTGCAGCCCAGCCCATTGTCAGAACTTCTTACGACATTCCCGTTGATACTTTTGAAATCAACGCTATGGGAACGGTCAATGTACTTGAAGCTATCAGACAAATGAGGAAAAAATGTATCGCTGTTTTAATAACTACCGACAAAGTGTATGAAAACAACGAAAGTGGACAAGCCTATAAAGAAAACAATCGCTTAGGAGGCTATGACCCCTACAGTTCAAGTAAAGCATGTGCCGAGTTAATCATAGATTCTTATCGAAAATCTTTTTTTAATCCACAAAAATATTCAACACATCAAGTAGCAATTGCTTCAGCACGAGCAGGAAATGTAATAGGCGGAGGCGATTGGGCTAAAGATCGTTTACTCCCCGATATCGTAAGAGCATTAGTGAAAAATGAAACAATCAATATTCGCAATCCCAAGGCTGTAAGACCTTGGCAACATGTATTGGAACCTCTATGGGGCTACCTTACTCTCGCAATGAAAATGGAAGAAGACCCTATTGTATATGCCGATGCTTTTAATTTCGGACCCTACCCTTACGATGTATTAACCGTCAAAGAAATAACAGACTTAGCCGTTCGTATTTGGGGAAAAGGAAATGTAGCTTTTCCCAAACTACAAGGACAAGTGCACGAAGCGGGTTTATTATCGCTCAGTATTGAAAAAGCAAAAAAAGTACTTCGTTGGAAACCTAAATTAAATGCAGAAAAAGCATTGACATACACCTTAGAATGGTATAAAAACTATTATGACAAAAATGCAAACATGTTGGAATTTACCATTAACCAATTAAATGATTATCAAAAAATATAATTATTATTATGACAAAACGCGAACAAATACTTGCATTAGTAAGAGAATATTACGAAGAAACTTTTGAAACAAAAAAACCTTTTAAACCGGGCGATCAAATTGTCTATGGTGGGAGAAAATTCGATGCGGAAGAAATGTATAATTTAGTAGATGCTTCTCTCGATTTTTGGTTAACATCCGGTCGTTATACACAACAATTTGAAAAAGAGTTTGCTAAATATATAAATGCAAAGCATTGTTTACTTACCAATTCAGGCTCTTCTGCAAATCTACTGGCTTTTAGTGCATTGACTTCCCCGCTATTAAAAGAAAGGGCAATTAAAAGAGGAGACGAAATCATAACGGTAGCCGCAGGCTTTCCAACAACTGTTTCCCCAATCATACAATTTGGTGCCATTCCCGTTTTTGTTGATGTAACAATTCCTCAATACAACATTGATTGTTCACAATTAGAAAAGGCATTATCATCTAAAACAAAAGCAGTTATGATAGCCCATACCCTTGGGAATCCTTTTGATTTAGAAAAAACAAAAGCGTTTTGCGACAAACACAATCTATGGTTGATTGAAGACAATTGCGATGCTTTAGGGTCAAAATACCGTATTAATGGAGAATGGAAATACACAGGTACCATTGGAGATATCGGAACTTCGAGTTTTTATCCACCTCACCATATTACAATGGGAGAAGGTGGAGCCGTTTATACCAACAATTCTCTTTTAAATCGCATTTTAGTCTCATTTCGTGGGTGGGGACGCGATTGCTTCTGTGACTCCGGTAAAGACGATACCTGCAAACAACGCTTTTCACAACAACATGGACAACTACCCTTTGGTTATGACCATAAATATGTATACTCTCACTTTGGGTATAATCTGAAAGTTACGGATATGCAAGCAGCAATAGGCTGTGCCCAATTAAAAAAATTAGACGATTTTACAACCGATAGAAGAAAAAATTGGGACTATTTAAAAGAAAAATTAAACGGATTATCCGATGTTTTCATTTTACCGGAACCATGCCCTAATTCCGAACCTTCTTGGTTTGGTTTTCTAATCACTATTCGACCGAAAGCTAAATTTAATAGACTCGAAATTTTACAATATTTAGAGAGTAAAAAAATTCAAACTCGTTTACTCTTTGCAGGAAACTTGATAAAACATCCCTGTTTTGACCCAATGCGAGCAACAAATGAAGGATTTAGAGTAGTTGGAAATCTGACAAATAGCGATATAATTACGGAAAACACTTTCTGGATAGGAGTTTTTCCGGGTATGCAACCAAAAATGTTAGAATACATGGCAGATGAAATCATTACTTTTGTGAAAAATCATTAATAAAATGGAAGTTCAGACAACCATATTACCGAATTTGTTTATTTTAAAAAACATTATCTCTCAGGATAACAGAGGAATGTTTCGAAAAGTATTTACATCTGATTTATTCCAAAAAAATGATTTAAATACTGATTTTAAAGAATTTTATTATTCCGTTTCGTATAAAAATACGATAAGAGGAATGCATTTTCAAATTCCTCCACACGAGCATCATAAACTTGTCTTTGTAAATCAAGGAAGTATTGTTGACGTAGTTTTAGATATACGGAAAAACTCACCAACTTATGGAAAACACTTTAGTTGTGTCTTAAATGCTGACAATGGTATTGCATTATATATTCCTAAAGGAATGGCACATGGATTTTTAGCACAAGAAGATAATACGATTGTGAATTATATGCAAACATCTTTATATTCTAAAGAATGTGATAAGGGAATTCACTATAACTCTTTTGGGTTTAATTGGAAAACTACAGAGCCTATTGTATCGGAAAGAGATTTGGCATTTGAAACGTTTCAAAATTTTAAAACACCATTTTTATGAATTTATTGCTAACGGGAGGCACCGGATTTATTGGAACTCACCTTGTAAAAGCGTTGGCTGTTGAGCACAATGTACATATTTTGTTACGGTCCAATTTGAATGTTGTTCTTCCTGAAAATGTACACTCTTTTCTATTTTCGAATAATATCAATGAGTTAAACGAATATATTATTAAAAATGAAATTGAAGGGGTTGTACATTTAGCCACTTTATTTGTCGCACAACATCAACCCGAAGATATCAAAGATTTGATACTTTCCAATATTTATCTTGGTACTGCTATTTTAGAAGCTTTGAAAGGGAGTAAGGTCAAATGGTTTTTAAATACAGGCACTATTTGGCAAAATTATCGTCCAAATTGCCGAAGATATCACCCAACCAATTTATATGCAGCTACAAAACAAGCTTTTATTGATATGGCTGCTTACTATGTTGAAACCTCTCGATTGAAATTTGTAACACTTAAACTTTCAGATACTTTTGGAGATGGTGATACGCGTCGTAAGTTGTTTACCATCTTAAAAGAAGCAAGTACAACAGGTGAAACAATTCAAATGTCGCCCGGAGAGCAATATATAGATATTTTGCATATACAGGATGTTGTTTCCGGATTTATGCACTTAATTCAGTTATTAAACGATAATATAAAATTAGGTAACGAATATGTCCTTGCAGCAAGACAGCGTTATACATTAAAAGAAATTGCTGCTTTGTTTGAAAAAGTAAGCGGTAAAAAAATAACTATTAATTGGGGTGGACGTCCTTATCGTCAGAGAGAAATCATGCAGCCATGGAAAAAAGGGAAAATTCTTCCGTATTGGCAAGCCTCTTTATCGCTCGAAGAAGGAATCGCTCTATACTTAAAAACAAAATAAATGATAGAAAAAGAAAAACATACTCTTCCTTTAATCAGCGTTTGCATTCCTACTTACAACGCCAAAGATTCTATCATTAATACTTTAAATAGCGTTATCAATCAAACATATAAACACCTCGAAATTATTATTTGCGACAACCAATCAACAGACAATACAGTTGAACTTATCCAAACAATCGAAGACAAAAGAATACAACTCAGCGTTAACAGTGAAAACTTTGGAATGGTAGGCAATTTTAACATTGTCTTATCAAAAGCAAATGGAGTGTTTGTAAAATTACTATGTGCCGATGATGTAATAGAAGCTGATTGTATTGAAAAACAAGTCGATGCTTTTCTTGATAATCCAAATAGTAATATTGTAATGGTAACTGCCGAAAAATATGTTATTAACGATAAAGGAAAATGTATGTTTATCAAGCGATTTCCGGGAAAAGCAGGCATTTATCAAGGAGAAAACGCTATTAGAAAAAGTTTTCGTCATGGCACCAATATTTTTGGCGAACCCGGCGTAGTACTTTTCTTAAACGATGCTATTCGCAAAGCAGGACCTATTGATATTTCTCCGGCATTGACTTATGTGGTTGATTTGCAATTATATACACAAGTTTTAAAACTTGGAAATCTGTTTGTTATCAAAGAACCTTTGTTTTCGTTTAGAGTATCTGCTACTTCTTTTACGGCTTCATCAAAATGGAATCCTCCGAAAATATTTAACCGATTAAGAAAAAAATATACAAAAGAAAAATTCATTCGTTTTACTTTTATCGATAAAATCCTTGCTTTTATCATGGCATGGATATTGAGCATTGCTCGCAATTTAATTTTTAAATTCACCAATAAAAAATAAAACCCATGTTACTATCAGTTATTATCCCATGTTATAACGAAGAGTTGGTCATAGAAGAAACCTATAAACGTCTGACTTCAGTTTTAGGAAGCATGCAACACTCTTATGAGTTGATTTTTATCAACGACGGTAGTCGAGATAAAACCTATGATATTTTATTTCAATTATCAGAAAAAGATGCGAAAGTGAAAATACTCCATTTTTCACGTAATTTTGGGCATCAATGTGCAGTTACGGCAGGTATTAATCATTGCAATGGAGATGCTGCCGTTATTATTGATTCCGACTTACAAGACCCCCCTGAAGTCATTATTGATATGCTAAAAATAATGGAAGAAGAAAAAGCCAATGTCGTTTATGGTGTTCGAAAAAAACGCAAAGGCGAAACTTGGTTCAAATTGGTTACAGCCAAATATTTCTATCGAATATTAAACAGTTTGTCCGATGTTAAATTCCCTGTCGACACAGGCGATTTTCGTTTAATCGACCGAAATATTATCGACACTTTTAACCGCATGGAAGAAAAAAACAAATACATCCGAGGCTTAATCAGTTGGATGGGATACAAACAAGTGCCTTGTTATTATGAAAGAGAAGAACGTTTTGCAGGAGAAACAAAGTATCCTCTCAAAAAAATGTTGAAATTCGCTATGATTGGCGTTTTCTATTTTTCCAAAAAACCCCTAAAACTGGCTACTTACACAGGATTTATTTCTGTTGCTATCGGTATCCTTTACGCCTTGATTGCCTTAATAACCAAACTAATCAATCCTTCCGCTTTGGTAACAGGATGGACAACTATCATTGTTTTGATTGTCTTTTTCGGAGGCGTACAACTGATAACAATTGGAGTATTAGGACAATACATAGGTAACCTTTTCGATGAAGCTAAAAAACGACCTGAATACATTGTTGGTAAAAAAATAAACTTCTAACACACAAGTAAAAAATATGAAAATGAAAATCAATTTCGATTATTTTAAAGACAAGAAAAATATTGCTTGGATAGCTTTTTTTGCTCTCCTACTTATAGCCATGATTGTTATGAGTGTAGGAGCCGGAATGAACGGAGACGAAGAAATGCAGGCTACACATGCCGGTAATGTGTTGGATTATTATCAAAGTTTTGGAAAAGATACGGCAGCCGTTTCCACTACGTATATAAAAAACGATAAACCTGAATTTTGGAACCTCCCTTATTACGGGCAAGTGGTAGATAATCTGGCAAGTTTTATTGCACGTTTGTTTAATATAGAGGATATCATGATGACCCGCCATATTGTTTGCTCTATTTTTGGGTGGTTAGCCATCGTTTTTGTCGCTTTAATGAGCTTACGAATCAGTGGCAGTCAGCGAGCAGCTATATTTTCTGCTTTATTATTATTCCTATCGCCACGTTTTATAGGACACTCATTTAATAATATTAAAGACGTTTCTTTTGCTACGGCTATGATAATCGGAACATATTATATCTATCTGTTTTTAAAGGAATTTCCCAATGTTAAACGTTCTACCGTTATTAAGCTAATATTGAGTTTTGCTTTTGCAATGGCGATTCGTGTTCCCGGTATATTATTGATTCCTTATTTTGCTTTATTTAGTTTAATATATCTTATTCGTCAATATTATGTCAATGAAAAGGTAAAGAAAACCACAGACTCAAAAAGAAAATCAAAAATAACAATTCATAGAGAGCAGACTGTTCGCTATCTATTTATTAAACTGCTAAAATACGGAATAGGTGTTGCTTTAGCAGCCTATGTTCTTATGGTATTAATGTGGCCCTATGCTATCGAAGCACCTATTGCTCACGTTAAAGAAGCATTTACGGGCATGTCGCAGTTTACCACCGGAATACGTCAGATTTTTGAAGGCAGTATGCAATGGTCCGATACTTTACCTTGGTATTATACTCCTAAATTTATTCTAATTAGCTCTCCTATTGCAGTGATTATAGGAATGTTGATTTATCCTTTTATAGGCGGATGGAAAAAGGAAAAACGTTTTTCAACTTTTATCGTTTACTTTACCTTTATTTTCCCTGTTTTTTGGATTATTTATTCTCAAGCTAATGTGTATGGCGGTTGGCGACATTCGCTTTTCACTTACTTACCGATGGTAGTAGCAGCAGGATTAGGATTTGATGCTTTGGTAGAAATAGTAAAAAACAGATACGCTAAAATTGTCTTAAACATTCTTCCTTTCATCTTACTACTTCCTCCTTTTTTCCATATCGTAAAAAATCATCCTTACGAATATGTCTATTTCAATGAAATGGTAGGAGGCGTTAAAGGAGCTTATGGAAATTACGAATTAGATTATTATTATCACTCAACACGAGAAGCTTCGGAGTGGGTTATCGAAAACGCTGAAAAATCGGGTTTGGAAACAAGCGATAAAATCATTGTAGCTACTTGGCATCCGGCTTCTGTAGGTTATTATTTCCGTCACGATACCAATCGTTTTTCAGTAGGTTTTGCTCGCTGGTACGAAAGAGGGAATACGGATTGGGATTATGCAATTTTTGTAATTACAGGCATTGCCCCCGAATTACAAAAGAGTCCGTATTTTCCACCTAAAAACACAGTGCACACTATCACCGTTGATGGGAAACCCATTTGTTTGATATTAAAGCGTTCCGACAAATCGGATGTGATTGGATTTCAATATAAAGAAAAACAACAATACGATAGTGCATTGGTTTATTTAGAAAAAGCTATAAGCATTGAACCTGCTAATGAAGCAAGTTTAATAAATATAGCAGAAATCTACTTTAATATTCAGCAGCCTGAGAGAGCAAAAATTTATATAGACAAACTACTTGCTATAGAACCTCATAGCGAAATTGCCAATCTATATTTAATGCAATATCATTTGATGCTAAATAACATTGACCAAGCGGTACAAATCTGTCATCTTTTGAAAACCATTAATTATAAAAATGCACAAGCCTATTTGGTATTAAGTGATATTTATATGAGCCGAGGCAATCTGATAGGTGCCGAACAAGAGTTATTAAACTTGATAGACATAGGCAGAATAGACGATCATATCGTACAAAAACTAATGAAAATTTTCCAATCGCAAGGATTAAATGAACGTGCGGCAACTAAAAAACTTTATAAAATTCTTGCCGACAGCTTTAAAAAACAAGGAATGGAAGATTTGTATTATGAATACCAACAAGCTTATGAAAGATTATAAGCAAACACAGAATATTTATTAATACTACTCATCGGATGATTTTAAGTCATCCGATGAGTGATTTTTAACATTTAAGCTACACTTCAAAAAAGTTTTAACTACACTCGTTGATTAAAGTCGTGTGTTTTTATTTTTTCTATGTTCTTTTTTTTCAAAAACAAATTTAGTCTAAAATTTCTTCTTCTATTTTTTGTTATTCCTCTTCAAATAAAGATGGTGCAACTTCTTCTAATAACGGTGGTTTCTCCCACAAGTTTTGTCTATAGAAATAGAAATAGTTGTTAATAAATATTGAGAATGGGATTAGTTTAGACATTATCACTTTTTCATATTCTTCTTGCGATTTGAATTTTTTATTTTTCTCTTTTACTACTTTTTTATTTTCTTGATAAAGATTCAAAATTTTGTGTAGAGGACAACATTTTAATAAACTAACTTGATTGTAAATAAGAGAATCTATATTTACAACTGATAAAGGTTTAACACGATGAATAAATAAATTTTCTTCCGATAGTTTTTTTAATTCGTCTTGAAACCAAAAATCAATAAGTTCATTAAAACCCATTGTATCATATTGGTGGTCGTGTGTAAGCAAAATAGGATAAATAAAAACGTCTCTATAATAATAATCCTTATCCGCAGAAAATTCCTTTTTCAAAATTCTACGAATGTTATTAATTAATTGCATAATTGCCTTGGGTTTTACTTTTCCATCTGATAATTCTTTATAATACAAAACATTACTAAATTCTTCTTCATACTCATTGAAATTAAAAGACATTTTTTTATCAGCTGCAATTAGAAAATCTTTTGATTCAACCAACAAAATGTTTTTCCCTTTTCTTACATAATAATCGGGTGCTGCATCAATTTTCAAATCTGACAATTCTTTGCCCGAAAAGCGAATACATTCATCGGGATAAATGCTTTCCATAACTTTGTAGCAAAGTATCTTTTCTGAAAATTCATCTCCATAAAAACTTTTAAGTTCTTCTATTTTTTGATTTGCAGGAAGATTTTCATTTACATCTCTCAAAAGAAAATAAACACCTTTGAAAATTTTCTCAACTACAAACAAATTAAAAATTATTCGGTAAACTCCATCTTTTATTTTGTAAAAAGGTTTTGCTCTTACTGTAAGAAAATCGTTTTGGTCAAATTCGTCATTTGTTTGGATTATTAGTTTTTCAATAAATGCACATTTTTGTCCAAAGTTTTCTCCTGATTCTACAAAAATATCAGTATGTTCTTCTCTTTTATTTTTAATTGCAGGCAACGTTAAAGGGATAAGGTTTTTTAAATATTCTTTCCACGTCAAACAATTAAAATGATTTAAAAATGCCGTTAATAGAGGTTTGCTTTTTTCATTTGATTCAAGAAATTGAAAAAGATAAATAGCTTTAATTATTTGAGTTATCCAAATTTGTTTTATATCGTAGTTTGATTTATCCGAAAGGGGATATTGCATACAAAACACTATCATAGGAATTTTTAACTCTTCATCACTTTTTTTTGCAGTTGAAAAAGCAACTCTTTGTTTTTCTGTAAATTCACTGTTTAAGACTAAATATGCTTTAAATAAATTAACCTCTAATTCTGTTTCTGTTTGAAATTGAATTTCATTTTCTTCAGGTTTTGAAAAATAATATTCAAAAAATTTTAAACTTGAATAAGTATTTATTATTTTTATTTTAACGCCGTTTTCTTTTTCAATTTTTTCTATTCTACTGTAAATTTTTTTTGCAAATTCATTATTTTCTGTTTGAAAAAACATTCTTAGAAACTCCTTGTTGTCTTCAAACTTTGATTGATGGTCTTTGAATCCTAGAAGGAAAACTATAGCATTTAAAATCACATCTCTGCTACTCCCCTTTAAATATTGTTCAATAGGTAATTTTTCTTCATTTGGAAAAGCAACTTCAAATTCCAATAATTGGTCTATTCTTGCAGTATTTTCTATATGTGTTTTATTACTTTTCAAACTATGCAAAATAAAATTTATTTAATTGAAAAAATACAAAGAAATAGCATCTGTGAATACAAATAAAAGTATTATTCTATGATAATTTTTCCTTTTTTATAATCAAATGTATAACTACCAATACCTTTGTTTTGACAAAAAGGCAAGCCCTTTTACAAAACCAAAAACACAACTTTATATGCGTAAATATCGGTTAGTTGATAAAAACAGATTGACTAATTTTGAGTTTAGTCGGTCAATAATGATTCTAAAACCACTTTCTATTCCTCTTCATCTTCAGAAGATTCGCTTTGTGATTTTTGTTTTATTGTTTGAATGCCATTCTCTTCTGAATGCACATAAGCAATAACTTCATTTAGTTCTTTACTAAAACTATCAACATCTTGAATATGAAGAAATATTTTATGTTTTTCATAAAAAAACGTTCCTTTACTTTCGTCAAAACGTCGCTTGCTTTCCGTAATTGTTAAATAATGCTCCTTGTTTTTTGTTTCTTTTAAATCAAAAAAATAAGTTCTTTTTCCTGCTCTCAGTACTCTCGACATCACTTCAGATTGCGTTTTATAATCCTCTTTTTCCATAACTGCTTTTTTTCGTTCATTACTCAATTGTTTTGCAAAAGTAAAATATTTTTTCATATATTAGCGATAATATCTTACTTTTTTATGAAATTTATTCAAAATAAGTGAAAAATTCTCATTTAAATACGAATATAAAAATAATCTTTCAACAGATATGCGTATTATTCAATAATTTTTTATACATTTGCAAAACTAAAAGGTTCCGTGGCCGAGTGGCTTAGGCATCGGTCTGCAAAACCGAGTACAGCGGTTCGAATCCGCTCGGAACCTCTTAATAAACAAAGGAATAGCTCTAATTGCTTATTTCTTTGTTTTTACATAAGGACAATATACTAATAATAAAATTAGAAAAGAAAAAATCAAGTAACATACTTTTTCTTGAAAAAAAGCGTTGTAAACAATTATCTAAAAATATAAAATATAAAAATAATATGAAAAAATTTTCAATTCTTACAGTTATCATCATTGGCTTATTAGCTTTTACTTCTAATAATGTATCGGCACAAGCAAAGTTAAAAATAGCTCACCTTAACTCTGCCGATTTAATGCAAGTAATGCCGGGAAAAGACACCGCACAAAAAATCATAGAAACCTATGCCGCTTCGTTAGAAGAAGAACTGAAAACCATGTATACGGAATATCAAAATAAAGCTAAAATTTTTCAAGAATCGCAAGCCACTATGTCTCAATTAGTGCAACAAAGTAAATTAAAAGAATTGCAAGACCTTGAAAATAGAATTAAAATGTTTGACGAACAAGCACAAGAAGATTTGCAAGCAAAACAAGAAGAATTGCTAAAACCCCTTATTGACAAAGCTAAAGCAGGAATCGCTGAAGTTGCAAAAGAAAACGGCTATTCTTATGTTTTCGATACAAGTGTAGGTGCTTTATTGTATCAAGAAGATAGCGATGACATTTTACCTTTGGTAAAGAAAAAGTTAAATATTAAATAAATAAATTAAAAATGAAAAAACAGAAGTTATTCACCCTATTCTTCTTTTTCCTTGTTTTTTCTTTTATAGCATGTGAAGAAAAAGATGAATATGGAAGTATTGAGGTACATTTCAATCACTTGATTGAAAATGAAGAAATTATTTTCGATAGCATGGGCTATATCAACGAAGCAAACAACCTGTATTTAGTTACTGAAATCAAATGGTTTGTTTCGCGTGTATGCTTGTTTAAAGACGGTGAAAAAATCGAAATCAGCGAAAACGACGGCATACATTATATTGATACTAAATTAGAAAACACATTAAAATGGAAAATTAACCAAGAGATAGCCGTCGGAGATTACGATTCATTACAATTTATTTTCGGCTTTAACGAAAAAGACAATATTTCCAATCGTTTTGTCAATCATCCCGAAACATCAATGGCATGGCCTCGCCACTTAGGAGGAGGTTTTCATTATATGATGATTAATGGAAAATTTACGCGTAACGACGAAGCGGTATCGTCAATGAATGTGCACATGGGCATAGGACAAATCTACGAAGGAACGACCTATAGTGTTGATTCGATAAAGAGTTTTGTACATAACCATTTTACAGTTACTCTACGTCAACCTTTTAATGTAGAGAAAAACAAAACACGAACGATAGTTATCAATATGAATGTTGAAAATTGGTTTAAAAATCCGCATACTTACGATCACAACTATTGGGGAAGCCACATTATGCAAAAGCAAGATGCAATGCATATGTTGAAAGAAAACGGTTGGAATGTGTTTGACATGAAAATAAAATAATATTAACTTTTGATAGGGGAAAAATAATTTTTTTTTACATTTTTTGATATAAAATAAAGATTATTTTTGTATTTTAAATAAAAACAAAAAAAAGCGATATATCAATATGATAAAAAATAAATTATGGATTATTATTTTATGTTTATGCTATGGCAATACCTCTTTATTGGCACAACAAAAAGACAGCATAAAAAATACGGATTATCCTGTTGAACAAGTTGATGCCAGTTATAAAGGAGGATTATGTGCAATGGTTTTATTTATAGATAAAAACATTCAACTACCAGCAGCAAAAAAAAGGATTGAAAAAAACTGTTTTGATAAATATAGAAATTGATGAAGAAGGAAATATAACCAATGCAAGCATGTTGTCGGGCGTAAATAAAGTTATAGACCAATCTATCATTGATGTCATAAAGAAAATGCCCCCGTGGCAGCCGGCAAGCGCAAATGGAATTCCAATTCCTTCTCGACAAGTAATAGGATATAATATTAGTTATTAAACAACTATATGGTAGATGTACAATCGATAAAACAACGATACGGAATCATTGGCAACTCTCCATTGATAGATAGAGCCATTACTATTGCCATTCAAGTAGCTCCGACAGACCTTACGGTTCTTATAACAGGCGAAAGTGGTGTAGGAAAAGAAAATTTCCCGAAAATCATTCACGACAATAGTGCCGAACGAAAATTTAAAACCTACACCGCCATTAATTGCGGTGCTATTCCCGAAGGAACCATTGATTCGGAATTATTCGGACACGAAAAAGGCTCTTTTACAGGAGCTAGCGAAGCACGAAAAGGATATTTTGAGCAATCGGACGGAGGAACTATTTTCTTAGACGAAGTGGCAGAACTACCTCATGCAACGCAAGTTCGTTTATTACGCGTTTTAGAAACAGGCGATTTTATGAGAGTAGGCTCTTCAAAAGTACAAAAAACCGACGTAAGAGTGGTAGCTGCTACCAATGTCAATATTCCGGAAGCTATTAGCAGAGGAAAATTTAGAGAAGACCTTTATTATCGTTTAAATACCGTTCCTATACATATTCCGCCTTTAAGAGAAAGAAAAGAAGACATATTCTTATTGTTCATGAAATTTTCTCTCGATTTTGCAGAAAAATACCGAGTTCCCGAATTGGAATTAACGGAAGAAGCCAAACATGCTCTCAGCAATTATTGTTGGCCCGGTAATGTCAGACAACTAAAAAATATTACGGAACAAATCTCTATTTTAGAAAAAGACAGATTAATCACTCCCGACATTTTGAAAAAATACATTAATTTTGATAAAAATGAATTCCTTCCCGTTATCTATAAACACAAAACGGATTTCCCGCCGGAAGGAACCGCTTTTGAAAGAGAATTGATTTTTAAATTCTTGGGAGATATGCAAAAAGACATTAATGATTTAAAGCAGTTTGTAGCACATTTATCGAGAAATCAAGCTCAACCTATAACTACACCCGATAAAAAAACATTGTTTTTTGACCCCAACGAAAATAAAACAACTTCCATTGCCAATCCGGATAATACCATTGAACTGACTGAATATTACGATGATTTTGACAAAACAGAAGATTCCGACGATAACTTATTATTACAGAAACAAGAAAAAGAATTAATAATAAAAGCCCTCGCTAAAAATAATGGAAAACGAAAAGATACGGCGAAAGATTTAGGTATCTCGGAAAGAACACTTTATCGAAAATTAAAAACATACAATTTAGATGACGTATAAAAATATTTTTTCTTACCTCATTATATTAGCCACTATTACAGCATGTAGTGGATTAAAATATTCGGCAATAGGTGTTGATATTCCACCCGATGCTAAAACCGTATCCATAAAAACATTTCAAAACAATGCGAGCTTAGTCAATTTAAAATTAAGTAACGAAATTACTACCCTACTCAAAGATAAATTCCAATCGCAAACAAAACTAGATATCATTGACTCACGCGGCGATTTACAATTCGAAGGAGAAATTACCAATTATTCGGTATCGGCAACTGCTATCGGAGAAGATAAAGCTGCAATGAATCGCCTAACAATAACGGTAAGAGTTACTTATATCAATAAATTAGACGAAAAAAAGAATTTTGAACAAAGTTTTGCACGCTATGCCGACTACGATAGCTCAAAAAACTTATCCGAAGTCGAAGATAATCTAGTAACGCAAATATGCGAAGTCTTAATAGACGATATTTTTAACAAAGCGGTAGGAAATTGGTAGAAAGTAAAAAAAGAAGTAAAAATAATTTGCATTATCTTAAAAAAATAGTATCTTTGCATTCTGTTTTCGAATGCGAACGTACTTGGATGAAAAAATAAAAAAATCTTTAAATAACAGATGAATAGAGAAGTTTTTTATGATGAAATAAAACAAATTCATAGTTCGACCGACTCTGCTGTCGATATGAAAGAAACCATCGTTTTATATCCCTATTTTATGTTAGCACAACTCATACAAGCAAAAAAAGACAATACCCATTTGTTTCATCTAAATGTTTTATTCCCCGACCGAAACTATTTGTATGAATTATTAAACAAAAATCAAAAGCCGGAAACAATATTAAGCAAAGATAATTTACAAACAACTTCCCCAACAGCAACGACAGAAGAAAGCCCTTTGACCAATGAAGAAGATGATGAAAATAACAGTTGTCGTTTTGATGAAGAAAGTGTTTCTTTGGATGAATTAATTGAAAAATTTAATAAAAATTGTCCGAAAATTGTCTGTACTTGCGAAGAATTAGAAGAAGAACATGCCTATGAAGACCTATGTAAAAGTAGCGTTTCGGAAAAAATGAATATTGTAAGTGAAACATTAGCAGAAGTTTACGTAACGCAAAAAAACTATGATAAAGCAATTAAAATTTATAGAACATTAATGGCTAGATATCCCGAAAAAAGTAGTACTTTTGCAGACTTAATAGAAAAATTAAAAGACATAAAAAGTAGTCAACAAAATTAAGAGAAAATAAAAATGTATACAGCGGTTATTATCATTATCATTATAGCATCCATTTTATTAGGATTAGTAATATTAATGCAAAATTCGAAAGGTGGAGGATTGGCTTCCGAATTTTCATCATCGAATCAAATATTAGGAGTAAAAAGAACGACAGATTTTCTAGAAAAAGCAACATGGACTTTAGCCATCATTATTGTAGTGCTTTCTTTTATTTCCGGCTTTTTAGCGAAAAGTGTCAATAAAGATAAAGCCAATGAAATGCAAAAAAGTAAAGCTCAATCGGCTCAAACAACTACAGCTCCTATTCAACAATCGGCTCCTATTGCTACACCTGTCGAAGAAGGGATGTAATTTTTTGTAATCATGTATATCTTAGGAATCGAATCTTCTTGTGACGATACCTCTGCTTCTGTATTACGCAACAATCAATTAGTTTCTAATGTAATAGCAAGTCAGCTTGTGCATGCACAATACGGAGGTGTAGTGCCCGAATTAGCTTCACGTGCTCACCAGCAAAATATTATACCGGTAGTTGATATCGCTTTAAAAAAAGCAAATATCAGCATGTCAAAACTTTCGGCTATTTCCTTCACAAGAGGTCCCGGATTATTAGGCTCTTTGTTGGTCGGCAATTCTTTTGCCAAAGCTGCGGCATACGCACTGAAAATTCCACTCATAGCAGTCGACCATTTAGAAGGACATGTCTTAGCACATTTCATCAAAAATGAAACAGACAGTTATCCTTCTTTTCCTTTTCTATGCTTACTTGTATCGGGAGGACATACACAAATAATGCTTGTAAAAGATTTTTTTGAAACGGAAATAATCGGAACCACTATTGATGATGCCGCCGGCGAAGCATTTGATAAAGCCGCTAAAATTTTGGGGTTCCCCTATCCCGGCGGACCTCATATTGATAAATTAGCACAAACAGGCAATCCCGATGCTTTTACATTTAATCAAGCAAACATTCAAGGTTATGATTACAGTTTTAGCGGATTGAAAACATCTTTTCTCTATGTTTTACGCGATTATCTGAAAACCAATCCTTCTTTTATAGAAGAAAACAAAGCCGATATTTGTGCTTCCATTCAAAAAGCCATTATCGAATCCTTAATGAAAAAACTGAAAAAAGCAGCCGACGATTTACAAATTAAAGAAATTGCAATAGCAGGAGGCGTGTCTGCCAATTTAGGATTGCAAAACACATTGAAAAAGACTGCAAATGAAAAAAAATGGAATATTTATATCCCTCCATTAGAATTAACTACCGATAATGCCGCCATGATAGGCATTGCAGGTTATTACAAATATTTACGCAAAGATTTTGCCGATATCTATACCGTTCCTTACACAAAAGCCATTTATTAATATGAACATAGAATTAGTTATTTTCGACCTCGACGGAACCTTATTAAATACCATAGACGACTTAGGTGATAGCGGAAATTATATATTGAAAAAATACAATTTTAAAACGCACCCCATTGACACATATCGCTATTTCGTGGGCAATGGTATTCGTAAATTAGTAGAGCGTATGCTCCCCGAAAACAAAAGAGATGAAGCTTTTATTGATGAAGTAAAAAAAGAATTTATTACTTATTACGACCTACACAAAGCGGATAAAACAGCTCCTTATGAAGGAATTACCGAATTATTAGCAACACTACAAGAAAACAATATCAAAATAGCCGTTGCCTCCAACAAAATACACGATGTAATGGACGAACTAATGCAGTATTACTTTCCAAACATTCGATTCAATGCTGTTTTTGGTCAACGAAAAGGTGTTCCTATAAAGCCCGACCCTACTATTGTCGGCGATATTTTAAAGAAAACAGAAGTTGCCAAAGAAAAAACATTGTATGTAGGCGATACTTCTATTGATATGCTCACAGCAAAAAACGCTCATATAAAGAGCGTTGGTGCTTTATGGGGATTCCGGACAAAAGATGAATTGTTGCAAGCCGGTGCCCACATCATCATCGAACATCCTAAAGAACTATTAGCCTATTGTTGGTAATAGCACAATGCAACGACAATGTTTAATATTTTTGTTTATCATACTTCTTTTTTTATACTATAAAATAGATGAAAGTCAAGAGGTAAAAAATTTATGAATGATGAATTACTTTTTTATAATTACCTGAAAACCAAAAAACACTCCCTTTATTCTTGGCTTTGCATACCGAAGAAAGTCGAATGATTAGATTTTAATTTCATTAATAAAGCATGGTCTAAATCCATATAATTGATTATAGGGTCAGGATGATTTAATGATAAGCCCATCTGTTCAGCAGCTGCTCTACATCCGGCTTTGCAACTATCATAAGCTTTACAATCCATACAGAAATCAGGTACTGTATTTTTCCATTCTTGCACTTTTCGAGAATTAAATATGTTTTCTAAACTATGCTGAAAAATATTGCCTAATTCTATGGGCGAATGATTACAAAATCGAATATTTCCCTTATAATCAAGTGTTATAGGACGGTTTTTCATATCAAACGAGCAGGATGTAAATCTTATCCCTTTGAAATTTTTCGGGTTTAAAATACAAATCGGTGTACAAACATTAGAAGTAACCGACAGTTTCAATTCTTTTGAAATTAAAGCCGCTGTTTCAAAAGCCTTATTTAATTCATCTCTTGTCATCAGCAAGTCTTCTGTGTTTTTAATCGCTTCTCCTCCAATATTTACACGATTAATCATTACTCTTTTAATACCTATAGAATGAATAAATTTCAAAGTATCGCCAATATCATTGCAATTTTCTTTCGTCAAAACAATAACAGCAACAACCTCAGCATTTTTTGCTAAGAGTTTTTTTATCGTTGTTATTGATTTATTCCAGCTACCGCTATGCTGTGAAAGACTGTCATGGACAGTTGCATTGTAGGAATGTATCGGCAATTCAAATAATGCAACTCCCAAATCAACTAATTTTTCGTAATCATGTAATTCTCCATAAGTTCCATTTGAAATAATGGAAACCGTTGCTCCTTTCATTCTTGCATAAAGCACTAATTCTAAAAAACGTTCCGCCATTAATGGCTCACCTCCTGTAAAGTTCAGATAATTGACATCTGCTACTCTAAAAAGTTTTCTTAACGTTTTTTTCGCTATTGTATAATTGCTAAAATTAGAAATTTGGTTATTATCGCATTTCCAATGATTATAACAATACTTGCAATGTAAATTGCATAAATTTGTTACTTCAAAACTAATACTTGGTATATTAATTTTCATTCCTGACAGACGCTAAGTCTATAAGTAGATATAGGATAAAGTTGCTCGGTTTGTCTCGTGTCATACAGATTTAACAGATATTCATCGGCAGGTAAATTTTTGTCAAGTTGAATATAAATAGACTCCGTACTTTCATCAAATTTACCGTCGGAAGGGACAATATTTCCAACTTGAAGAGTATCTTTGTTTAATAGGTCCGTAATATTAAATGAAAATTCCTTACTTTTTCTATCATATATGGTTCCGGTAAGTTTAGTGTTTTCATTAATATTAATTACGATAGTTGAAGAATAATCGGGATTATCTAACTCAATTTGATTAGGGGATGCAGGATCATAACAGCTTACAATACAAGACTGATTGACGATAGAAGTTAGCGAAAGCAAGAGAGACCCAAGAAGCATTTTTTTAGAAATCCAAAATTTTGACTTTCCCCTTGTCATATATACGCCAACAACAACAATAGCAAATGCAACGGATAATCCTATAATTACAAGGGGGGTGCTTATGTTTTTTATACTCATATTATCATAGTTTAAATTGTTTCTAACATTTGTATTTACTTTTTGCAAAAGTAGTCTTTT
>ERZ795058.1902-NODE-1902-length-26416-cov-16.747620_pt1 | contig 26416 bp, 23 predicted proteins | sample MGYA00375142_ERZ795058 | MGnify/ENA primary metagenome ERZ795058 (study PRJEB30187, sample SAMN05720210) | activated sludge metagenome | isolation source: anaerobic digester from wastewater treatment plant | place: Japan | collected 2015-04-20 ... | reverse complement strand
CGAAGTGATCGACCTCACCGTCCACCCACCGCAAGCGCTATCGCTTTCAAACTAAAGCGAAATCGCCTTGAGCCGGTCAAAAAAACGAGCGAGGTATTTCTCCTTTGCCACAGGCGAGAGCCGCGACTCAGCAATGGCGGATTCCACCGCACTACGGCGGGCAGGAAAACGTGAGATCATTTCCATCACCTCGTACTCCGGCACACCGAATTTATCCCCGAGTTCAATGAAGTCGGCGGACGAGTAGAAACCGAGTTCTTCGTAACGCGGCGTGAAGTGGCCGTCCGCGAAGAAATCGAGTCCGGTTGCAGAGGGCTCACTGGGGAAATGGATCGACGTGTTCAGAAGATCGTAGGCAGGTGTGAGGATGTAGTCTCCCTGCGGACTTTCGAAAAGCGAGAAGTTCTTGAGATGCGCATCGCCGTTTGAGAAGACATAGTTAAAGAGCACGATGAAAAACACCTTCGGATTTTCAACGGCGGCGGAGTTGCAGAAGCGGCGCACAAGTTCCGCCAGCTCTTCGTAGCTGGCATCGTACTTGTAGTTGTCGCCGTGCGTTTCCTCGCTGCGTCCGGAAAGCTGGCAGAAATCCTCTTGGCGAATCGGCAGACCGTCGCGGCGGTCGAAACGCTTCGTGAGATAGGCGGGAACCCCATCGGCGAGTTCGACGAGTGCGTGTTCGGCGGTGCGTATGCCGAAAATGTCGGCGGCGACGTCCATCGTAAGCGCCTCGTTGGCCGGGATGTCATCAGCTAACTCCGCTGCGGTATTGCGGGGAATGGGCTTCAAAATGAAGTCGCCGCCGGATTCCACGACCGCGTATCCGCCGTGTACGCGCTTGAGTTGTATCTTGTACTGCATGCCGGAAACGGAGGAACGGCGCGTCTTCTCGCGTGTTTCGGGGAGGTAGAGATCGGCATACGAGAGGTTAAGCCTTAACATACACCGCCCCTATAGCGCCATAAGCACTGGTTTCGAGCAGACGCGTAAAGTGGTCGTGCTCGTCGATACGGAGTTCACGACACTGGCGCTCTTTCTGCGGTCCTTCCGCAAGGAGCCCGTAAAAGAACGGGAACAGATGCCGGGAACGATACTCGGCGCTCGTTTTGGGAAGCGTCGCGGAAATATCCGGCATAGACGTATCAAGCAGATACTCCCGGTTGTAGCGGAACACATAGCCGCCGTCGACCTTTTCGAGGACGCCAGCCGGCGTGTCGCGATAATAGACTGTGCCCTTTTTCATACGCCAACCGTCACTTTGTAGCCGAGGGTCTTCGCCACTTTGAGAAGCACGTCGAGAGTGACGTTGCCGCGCGCTGTTTCCAAATTGGAAAGCGTGTGCACCGATACACCGCTCAGCTTCGCCAGCCGTGCCTGCGTAATATCGAGGGTCTCGCGCCTCACGGCAAACGCCTTTCCTATCTCCTCTTTGTTCATCAGAATGAATAATACCTTCTCGTTACGACAAAGCAAGCCCAAAAATCAGCAGATTTTTCATTATGATGAATGACCGATCATAGGCTGGAGGGCGAGCGTCCCCGCGAGCCGCAGCCGCGCTGCGCGCGGATTTAGGATTTAAGATTTAGGAGTTAGGAGTTATGGGTGGTCGCAATAAGTGCGCCTTTGCGCCTCCGCACAAGCCACACAATCGGCAACGCCGCCATCACGACACACAGCGCGAGGGCGAAGCAGACGCCCCGCAGAATGACCAGCCACGGCACGCTCAGCGAAACCGACAGACCGCCGAAGATGAACCAAGCGCGTGTCCAACCGGTGAAAGTCCAGCCGATACAAAAGCCTGAAAGCAGGCTCAGCACGATGCCGCACAGACCGACCAGCAGCGCCTCCCCGAGCAACATGCGCCCCAGTTGGCTGCGCGTCATGCCGACCGCGCGCATCACGGCGATCTCTTTGGCCGAGGCTTGAAAAGAGGCGATCAACAGCGTAATGAAACCGGTCGAGAGCACGAGCAACGACCAGAACGGCGCGCGCGCCATGTCGCCGATCAGTTGCGCGCCGTGCGCGATCGTGCCGTCTTCGATCTCATCGCGGTGATGCACGCAGACCGTGTTCGCTTCGTCGATCTCAAGCGCATTGCGGATATCCGCCTCCAGCAACTGGCTCCCCTGCAACGCCCCCATGCTGCGGTACTCCTTGCTGAGGTTGAGCCACAAAAAATACGTCGTGTCGGTGTTGCCGGTCAGGCGACGTGCATCGCGCTCGCTCACGAACACAGGCCCCATCGTCATGCCCGACATGCCGTTGCGCCCGCGAAGCCGGGCACGCGCGGTGACCAAGTGCCAGTTCAGATCCGTCACGCCCACGATCTTAAAGGCCACGTCTTGAGCAACTCCGACCGGTTCTCCCGCGCCACGCCTGCCCCGCACTGACGCACGCTTGACAATCGTCAGCGTATCCCCCGCATGCAGACCGGATTCGCGTGAAAACATCTTCGTGACCACGCACGCCCTGCCCTCCATCATCGCCGCTGCCGCCGCCTGCCGGTCGCCTTCCACAAACCGGAACGGCACCAGCGGACGCTCCCCGCCGAACGCCGCTTGCGGATCGGTGCCCATCAACAGCACGTTGGGGCTCGCCGGCACTCGACCCGACATGCGTGCGACCTGTGCGGCCAAAGCCTCGGAGAGATCGAACTGTGCAGCTTCCAGCGCAAGACAGCGACCGCCTTCCACCCCCTTCAACCGCGATACGCCCTGAGCCGCCGAGGCCGGTACGCCATTCGGCAGGATCGAGACAATCGCATCCGGAAATTCATGACTGGGGATAAACGGTGCCATCATCGAACCGCCCCAGATATGGATCGACACAAAAGCACCCAGCCCGACCGCCAACGTGAGCACCATGCCTGCCGTCCGCGAGAAATGCCGGCTGATGCGCCGCCGCAGCAAGTACGGATCAAGTGCCAGCATCGCGCTCACCGCAGGCGCGGCCACCCGTTCCATGAGAGAGACAAAACTAGGCAGCACCAACAACAGCCCGAGCACATGCAACGGCAACCCCAGCGCGAGCAGCAGCACACTGCGCGTCATCGCCGTGATGGGCATCGGCAGCACAAGCACCAGCATCGGAAAGAGCAAGATGAAACCGAGAAGCGACCGCCACCACGAGATCGGCTTGGGCTCATCCTCCTGCTCGGCCAGCGCGTCCAACGGCTTGATGCGCATCGCATGTCGGCACGGCCAAATCAGACTGACCGCGGCCACCAGCGCCACACCGATCAACGACGAGACCGGCGTCACCCAGCCCACGATCACGCCCGCCGGAAACGCATCCGGCGTCCGAGCGACAAATGCCGCAAGAATCATCCATCCCGTCGCAAGTCCGACAGCCCAGCCCGCGAACGCAACAATCGCGCCCTCCAACATCACCACTTGCGACACCTGTTTCGCCGTCATACCGGCCGCGCGCAGCAAAGCCAGTACACGCCGCTTCTGCTCGACGCCGATGGTCAAGGCATTGACCAGCATACAGAGCGCCGTCAAGATCGAGAGCGTGAGCAGCAGCGGTGCCTGTCGTTTGAAATTCTGCAGCTTGTCACTGGAATACCCCGCCTCCACATCTTTCCGCTCCAGCACCTTATATACCGGCTCCGCCACCGCCTTCACACCCTTGGTATCCGCTCCGTCGCGTAGCTTGCAGAGCAGCAGATCGGGCGCCGGATCGTATGTGCCGCCGGACGCCTGCCGCAGCGCACCCAGCGTCACGAAGGATGTCGGGAACCCCGGCAACGCTTCCTTGAAATCAACGTACGCCGTGATCTTCACCTCCACCGTGCCGGACGGCGTGATCAGCGTCAGCATCGAACCCAACGGCGGCGGCGTCAGACGGCGCGGCGTAAACACCGCCGTGCAGACCGCCGCCTCCGACGCTTCGCTGGCCGGATCAGGCCAACGCCCCGTGACGGTGGCCTCGGCATACGGACACCCCGATGTTGCGGCCAGCGTCAGCACCGACACCAGCGGCGGCCCCTGCAGGATGCGTCCGCCGGGACGGTAGTCCAGCACCGTGCGGATCGTCTTGTAGGGGATCGCCACTTCGACCTCCGGCAACGCCTGAACGGCCGACACCAGCTCCGGCGGCAACGGCTGCGCGACCGACGACCGTCCCACCTGCCGCATCATCGTTTTGCGATCCGGCCGGACGCCCACATTGCCGACCGACACCCAGCAGGTGTAGGGGGCCGTCATGCGCCGCACCCGCTCCCGGCTCTGTCCCGCCGAGGTCACGACAAGCCCCAGCGACCAGACAAAGAGCCCCGTCGCCGCCGCCACGCCGAGCGCGGCGGTGCCCAACCGTATCTTCTCGTACCGCAGGCTCTTGAGCACCAGTTTGAGAATCATGGGCGCATCGTCTCCAGATAGCGGTCAGAAACACGCGCCGCATCATGTCCCGTTTCAAAGGTGTCGACAAAGCGTCCGTCCTTCAACAGGTGGACGCGCTTCGCCGCCGCCGCCACCACCGGATCATGGCTCACCATCAGGATGGTACACCCCACCTCGTCATTCATCTCGCGCAGCAACTCACAGAACGCCCGACCCGCCGGCGAATCCAGATTGCCGGTCGGCTCGTCGGCCAAAACGATGTCCGGCTTCATCACCAGCGCGCGTGCGATCGCCACGCGCTGCCGTTCGCCGCCGCTCAATTTCGACGGGATATGCGAGCGGCGCTGCGTCAAGCCAAACCGCGCGAGCAGCGCATCGATATGCGCGGCATCCGGGCGTTGACGGTCGAGCAACAGCGGCAGGGCGATATTCTCCTCGGCGGTCAGCGTCGGAATCAGATTAAAGTCCTGAAACACCAGGCCGATACGGCGGCGGCGAAAACAGGTCACATCGTGATCGCTCATTGTACTGATTGACACCCCGCCCACGCGGATATCGCCGTCATCCGCCGCGATCAATCCCGCCAGCAGATGTAGCAACGTACTCTTCCCCGAGCCGCTGGGCCCCATCACAGCATCAAACGCCCCGCGCGCCAGCGTCAGGTCCACCTCACTGAGCACCTGCACCCGATTGGGTCCGTCACCAAAACTCTTGCAAAGCCCCTTGACCTGGAGCGCCGCTTCCTGTCCATCCGCCATCACATCCACCTGCCGTTTCAGTCCCGCGAGCCTCGGCTCGCACTTGTATGTAGTGTAAACGATCCAGTGACGCGCTTGGTTCAGAGTGATCCTCACACAAAGCCACAAAGTCCAAGAAGGTTTTTTGGGGGCAGTGCTGGCCGCAAGTCGCAAGTCGCGGGCCAACCTCTCTTATTGCGACCATCCGGTGGTCGCAATGATGAGAGTAAAAGCACTGCTCGGTTATTTCACGCGAAGGCGCGAAGATTGGATGGTTTCAGGTTTCATTGCGGAGCGCCGGATCGGGTGGAGACACGGGGATTGCGCCCCGTGTCCCTCCCACGGAATGATGAACCCGCAGCGTTTCAGCGTCCTGTTCAAGAGGGCGTGGGCGATTCCGAGGGCACGGCCGTGTCTTTGCCAGCGGCTTCCTCCAGCCCGCTCCCTTGCGGTCGCGGCCTTGCCGTTTCGCTACGCTTGCTGTCACTGCTTTTGCGGTCAACTCCTTTCAGTTGACTGGTACATGCCCATGCTGGGCGCACGCCCAGCGGCGATTACGCCTAAACACCGTCCGATTACCAAACAGGGCAACAACTATCGTGGGACAGCAGCGTTATTTTTCGCTGATCCGGTAGAGGTGCGTCTTGGTGCGTAAAATCAAGTCGTTGGCAACCACGGCTGGCGAGGCCATGAATCCGGTTTTCAGTCGGTTGTCGGCCAGCATCTCAAAGGTTCGGCGACCCGCGCGCAGGACTGTGGTCTTGCCGGAAACGCCGAAGCAATAAATACGGTCGCCGCTGCGCAACAGCGAAGCCTGATAGTTGCCGCCGACCATCTGCCGCCAGACCGTCTTGCCAGATGCAATCTCGAAACAGGTCAGGGCGCCATAGTCCGAAACCATGTAACCCAGTCCGCCGTACGCCACCGGCGAGGCCGTAAGCGGGATGTCCTTGCCACCGATCCGCCAGACGATGTGGCTGGCGGTCACGTCGCCACGACCGTCCGGACGCACCCCGATCATCTCAGGCACCCCGATCCCCGTGACCGCCACCACCAGACCGTCGGCATAGATCGGGCTTACCGTCGGCGTGTGTGAGGCGTGCGTCACACGCCAAAGTTCCCGTCCATCCTCTGGTGCATAGGCAAAGAGCGCGGTAGAGGCCGGGCTGATCATCTGCTGACACCCGTCCACCTCAATGACGATGGGCGTGGCGAAACCTTTACGGAAATCACCCTCGCGCTTAGGTTTGCCGTCCGCACCGAGATCCTTCCACTCGATCGCGCGATCGGTCCGCCAGACCGTCTTGCCGGTACGTGTGTCCAGCGCAACGACATACTGCTGGTCAACGCCGTCGAACGTGAGGACGAGCAGATTGCGATAAAGCATGACCGACGCACCCGGCCCGCGGTAGTGGCGGCAGGCCAGATCCTCACGTTTCCAAAGCACCTCCCCGCTCGCGGCATTCAGACACGCCGTGCCGTAACTACCAAAATTGACATAGACCCGGCCGGATTCAATCGCCGGCGAGGGCGAGGCGTAACCATTGACGGCATTGCCGAGCGGCTCCGGCGCGTCACAACGGAAAAGCGGCAGCGCATGCAGAATGCGTCCGGTTTCAGCCTCCACACAATAGGCGGAAAAGAGATGCCCGTCGCGCACGGCACTGGTCAGCCAGATGCGCCCTTCCGTCACAACGGGCGTTGACCAGCCGGAATCCGGAATCGCCGTTTTCCAACGGACGTTGTTGGTCTCGCTCCAAGTCAGGGGCAGATCGCGGTCTACAGCCGAGCCGTCGCCGCGCGGCCCGCGAAACATCGTCCAAGCCTCTTCAGTGGCAGCAAGACATCCGCTTGCCAACACCCCCACCAACCCTCCTATGACAATCGCCTTAATGCCCACCTCCTCGCTCCTGAAACCGTAGACGCCACAACCCCATTTTAGATTCGCGGATGCGCCGCTGCCCCCTTGTGCTGAAGGTTGCAACAACACCACGAGGGGCGACACATAGGGACGTTTTTACAGCAGTTCGGTTCGAAGATCAAGGGCATACTCACGGATGCCGCGCGATTATACCGCCGACATTGACGGAGGATACTGAAAATCGTACGATGTGGCCGTACAACTTAGAAAGTTATTGCCAACCGGAGAAAGGCTGAAGCATGAACCTTTGTTTTGTCGTCGTCAACGACATAGACAAATTTGAAGACCTCCTAAGCGAGTTCAACGACCGGAAACTGTACGGGGGGACCATCTTCGACACCATGGGCATGGCCAGCGCCATGGGACAATACAGCGGAATAGGCCATTCCATCAGAGGGTTCCTCAACAAGGGCCGACCCTTTAACAAGACGATCATGATGGCTGTTTCGGACGAACAGCTCCAAGCAGTCAAGGAGGCTTTCGAGACAGTCATGGGCGAATTGGGCAGCGAAAACGTGGGTATCATCGTCGCTCTTCCCCTTACGGCATTCTGGGGAATCAAAGACCACTCTTCGCGGGCTTAGGAGGCGTTGTGTCTACTTTAGAAGTGCTGCAACATATCGCGGTTGTCATTGGCGCGTCGATCCTGTTTTCAAAGATATTCGGCAAATTCAACTTCCCCGATGTCACCGGCTACTTGATCGGCGGCATCATCATCGGGCCGATGGTGCTGGGCTTGGTCCCGGCCGATGCGGTCAAGGGGCTTGAGATCATCAGCGAGGTCGCCCTTGCCATCATCGCATTCAGCATCGGTTCCGAGATGAAACTTTCCGCTCTCAAAAAAACCGGCAGGGGCATCATGTTGGTCACCCTGCTCGAAGCCTTCGGTGCGTTTTTGGTGGCTTTTCTGTCGCTCTGGCTGATCTTCAGGCAGGAGTTCTCATTTGCTCTGGTGCTCGGCAGCATCGCCTGCGCAACCGCGCCGGCCGCCACCCTGCTCGTCATCCGGCAGTACAAGGCCAAAGGACCGGTCGTCGACACATTGATTCCCGTCGTTGCTCTGGATGATGCCGTGTGTATCATTGCCTTCGGCATCTGCGCATCAATCGCCCAAGCCATTGTCGGGGGCGATGCAGTTAATCTGCTGTCCCTTGTGAAACCTGTTGGAGAGATCGCGTTTTCCATTGCGCTGGGCGGAGTCTATGGTGTGATCGCTACAATCCTGCTACGGTACATCAGATCCGAAGGCGAACTCACGTCGTTCATCTTAGGCAGCATGTTCCTGCTCACTTCGATTGCGCTGCGATTCTCGCTCTCGTCGCTGCTCGTCATGATGAGCTTTGGTTTCGCGCTGACGAACCTCAGCCGCGCTGGCGAAAGAGCGGCCACCTCGTTGGACGGGCTGGTCACCCCCATCTTCATGTGCTTCTTTACGCTCTCGGGTGCCGATCTTGACTTCAGAGTCTTCGCGACAGTCGGCCTCCTCGCAATTGTCTATGTCGTGACCCGTGTCATCGGTAAGGTTGCCGGGGCAACCGTCGGGGCCAAGCTCGCAAACATGCCCAAGACCGTGCAAAAGTATCTGGGATTCACGCTCGTGCCACAGGCCGGCGTAGCAATCGGCCTGTCGCTTACGGCATCACGCATCCTGGGAGATTCTCACGGGCATGAGATCCGTACGATTATTCTCGCAGCGACCGTCCTGTATGAACTGTTCGGACCGATCATCACCAAGGTCGCGCTTGTGAAAGCCGGAGAGATCGAGACTCAGCGTAAGCCGGGTTGGGGCGACAGCCGCAGTTGATCGATTTTGGCGCCGTCCTCGCGAACCTGTATGCGCAGGGTCACCGTGCCTTCAGGGAGTCGCAGGGGAATGCCATCAGAGTTGCCGCGATCAGCGACCATGGCCCAGTACCACTCCTTATCCACCTTCGGCAGGTGCCAGACAAACTGGTCCAAAATGGAAAACTTCTCGCTGCTGACGGAAACAAAAAACGAGTCATCCTCGGGTGAGGTTGCGATGACGCGCGCAGAGAGGTAGTACAGTCCGGCTTTGGCGACTTGGAGATTTTGCAGGATATAACCGGTACCGCCGCCACGCGCACCGGGGTCACCGGGGGCCCACACATAGCTACCGCCGGAAGCCTGCGGGTCGTCCTTGGCCACCACCATGTTCGGAAAGACCGCGCCTGCTTCCGCTTCCCAGACAGCGTCGCGGTCAGGCAGGATCATGACGGAGCCTTCCCGCTGCCGTTTGAGTGCCTCAGCGATCTGCCGCTTGTAGGCAACGACCATCGGCAAACTAGCCAGGTACTCCCCGCCGAGATCACGGCCATTGACGGCAAGGACGGCGCGCGCGGGCGTAGGCTCAGCGCCGCTCAGCGCCGTGAAGGGCTTTTGCGTGACCAGGCGCAACGTCTGACCACTGGCGGCACTGGCCGTGATCGCGAGGGTGCCATCGTCACAACGCGCGTCGGCGACTGCGGTTGCGAACTCCTGCCGCCACCGCGCGAAGTGCTCGGCATTGTCGGCCTGATCGCAGACGCGAACCCAGAACGCGGCGCCGACGGGCGTATCCGTGTCGATGGGCATGCCCCACTGATCGTGGTGGGCAACGGTAAGGCGGATGACACCGTGGGGATTGCCGTCGTGAATGAGCGCGACCGGCGCGGACTGGCGAACCGTGTTCTGACCCCAGACCACGCGAATCGCCGCAGCCGCCGCGCCATGACGGATGACGACGGCTGCGCCGGGCGCCACTGGCAATGCCTTGGGTGCCTTGGAATCGAAGGTCACGGCGCGATCACCGATGAACAGCTCGTCGCCGGGATAAGGCAACACAAAATGGGATTCGAGGGTCGGGTAGTCTCGGCTGTCCTCCCGTCGATGCAATGCCAGGCCAAGCGCATCCTGACCGTCCTGAACTGCATGCCAATGAGGCATGAGATGAAGGGTCTTCCGATGTGGGCCGGTACCCTCAGGAATCACCTTTTTACCGTGGGGGTCGCGACGACCGTCGGCAATGAAATAGCCGCGGGGCATTGTTTGCGGACCGGCGAAATTCACGACCATCGGCGCGTCCATGTTGTGGTAGGTCTTGCCGGCGACGCTGAGCGCGACGTGCCGACCGGCCCACATGACGCGGTACTCGCTACCGCCGGGCCCCCACACCTGCGTCATCACTCGCGGCGCGACCTGCAGATCACGGAGCCAATCCGCTGGCGGCCGCCAAGTACTCTGCAACCACAATAGCGGTGGCGCAGCGTTCGGATTCGGTGATGAGAAACAACCAGCCGCAGCCAGCCAGGCTTCGACACCGCCGCAACCGCAGAGGTAGTCGTAATCACGGCTATGAGCGCCGCCCAGACGGAAGGACGGCGCGAAACAGTTGGCGATGGCATCGAGCCAGAAGACCTTCAGCAACGCCTCGCATTGCTCGCGTACGGCTGGCGTAACGCAGTACGTGTGCAGGCGATGCAGGCATGCCAAATCAACGCTGGCATAGGTCGGGCTACAGTATTCATGAATGCCGTTCACCGCTGTATAGGCGCAGAAGTCGTCCAAGCGTTTGCGACCTTCGGCGAGTACGTCATCGCGTCCAAGCATCTCGCCCATGAGAATGAGATTCTGGGCATTCATGATGGCGATGTTGGTGTAGCCGGAAGACACACGGTGACGCAGACAGCCCGCGATGGCATAGTCAATCAACTCACGCAGATCTTTGCGCTGCTTGTCGGTGAGCAGCTCGCGGTGTTTGATCCAGATGACTGCGGCATTTTCCATACAGAAGTCACAGGCATTGAAATCAAGGACAGCGCCGTCACGCCAGTTCCAGCGGAAGTTGCCGTAGCCGCGACTTTCGGGGTCGCGGTCCTGCATACGTGCGGCGACCTCAAAGAGCCGGTCCAAGCGGTCGAGGTTGATCCGCGCTTCACAAAGCAGCAGCGCATAGGTGAAGAGTTCGCGGGAGGTCATGTCTGGCGTCAGGGCCTGCACGCGGCCCCACACGCTCGACCGCTCCGCCTGGCTTTTGATGATGGCGGCGAGATCATGCTCCCGCGCACGCAGCGACGACGGTACGATGATAAGCAACGCGAGAACGATGGCACTGAAACGTACTACTTTCATGGGGCCTCCTATAATGCCTGCGACAGTGTAAACATGGCCTTTGAGATTAGGGTAAAACTGGCTCTAAGGCAAGGAGAACGCACACCCCTGTTGTTGCTGAGTCAAAAAGACCTGTTGCGAATCCACCCCTTTGCGCTACACTGGATTCAACACTCATAGGCGGAGACTCACGTCGAACGGTGCCGCCAGAACCGAAAAACCTACAGTTGATTTATGGACAACACTGCAATCCTTTCACGCGCCCGGCAAGTCCTTGATGTCGAGATCGAAGGGCTGCGCCGCGCACAGGCCGCGCTGGGCGAAGGCTTTGTCGCCACAGTGAACCTGATTCTCGAAACCCTCGGAAACGGCGGCAAGATCGTCGTGACCGGCGTCGGCAAAAATCTGCACATCGCGGAGAAACTCTCCGCCACGCTGGCCAGCACTGGCTCGACCAGTGTGGTCATGAACCCGATCCAGGCGATGCACGGCGACCTTGGCATGATCGCCGAGCAGGACGTCCTGCTGGCCCTCAGTTTTTCGGGCGAGTCCGACGAAGTCATCAAGTTGATCCCGGCCGTGCGCCGTCTCGGCATCCGCGTGATCGGCATGGTGGGCAACCCCGACAGTACCCTCGCCCACCTGAGCGATGTCGTGCTGCGCGTCTGTATCGGACAGGAGGCATGTCCCTTCGGCATGGCACCGACCACCAGCACGACCGCCACGTTGGCGGTGGGCGACGCGCTCGCCATGGTTCTGATCGAAGCCCGCCACTTCAACAAGGAGCGCTATGCCCGCCTCCACCCCGCCGGTGCGATCGGCCGCGCACTGGTGCTGCGCGTGTGCGACATCATGCGCACCGGCGAACACATGGCCCGCGTGGCGCTTTCCGCCACGGTCATGGACGGTATCATGGCCATGACCACCGCCAAGAGCGGTGCCGCGCTGGTCGCCCACGCCGACGGACGATTGGCCGGCATCTTCACGGACGGCGACCTGCGACGCCTGCTCTCTGAAGGGCAGGAGATCCTGCACCGTCCCATCGAAGCCGTCATGACGCAACGGCCGATCTCTGTGACGGACGACGCCTATGCGGTGGATGTGTTGCGTGTCTTTGAAAAGTATAAGATTGATGACCTGCCCGTGGTCGATGCCAATGGCCTGTTGGTGGGCTACGTGGATATTCAGGATCTGCCGAAAATGAAGGTCATATGAACCGTCGGCGCGCGCTTCGCGTTTATATGGATTAGTACCTTACGGCTCAACAAGCGCGATAAAAAAACAGGTTGTTTCCTCACACGAAGGCACAAAGGGCACCAAGGTTTTTTGGAAGGCAGTGCTCGGGTTTTTTACCACGAAATACACGGAATACACGAAAAGAAAGGCATGGTTTTTATGAAGTTTCATGTGTTTCATGGTTCGGTTTTTCTCGCACAGAATACTCCGGAGGCCGCCCAAGGCCTCTTCGACGCCGCACTCGTCATGTTCGACCGTGGCGGTCCGGTGATGTGGCCGATCCTAATCTGCTCGCTCATTGCTCTGGCCGTGGCAATCGAACGTCTCTTCGCCTTCTGGAAATACAACGTCGCAAACTTTTATTTCCGCAACCGTCAAAAGGAGATGCTCAACCTGACGCGCGACGGCCGTTTTGACGAGGCACTCGCGGTCGCCCGCGCGGCCGACTCGCCGATCTGCCGCATCTTCGGCAGCGCATTGGAGAACCGCGAAGCCGGCTTTCAAGAGACGCTTGCGGCCGCCTCGCAACTCGAACTGGACCGCCTGCGCCGCGGCTTCTCTGTGCTCGATACCGCCATTACCGTGGCCCCGATGCTCGGCATCCTCGGCACAGTCACCGGTATCATCAACACCTTTAACGTACTGAGCGCTGCCGGTATGGAGAACCCCACCGGCGCCACGGCCGGCATCGCCGAGGCGCTCATCACCACCGCCGCAGGCCTGATAGTGGCGATCTGCTGCCTCTTCCCGTTCAACTTCTTTGTGTCGCAGCTCAAGCGCCGCACGACGGAACTTGAACAGGCGGCCCACCGCTTTGAACTGGCCTACAACGCCGGGCTCGCGAAATTCGCCGCGTCCCAGCAATGACCGTGATGCCGGACCGCACGTCCGAAGGAGAACACCATGCGACTGAAATCAGGATATGAGGACCGCAAGGCCCGCATGGAGATGATTTCCCTGATGGATATCATGTTCCTGATTCTCGTGGTCTTTGTCTACGCGGTCTTCTCGATGTCCGTGCACCGCGGTCTCAAGGTGGACCTGCCGTCAGCGAACGGTCCCCTGCTCAAGGGCGAGAAGATCATCATCACGTTGTCGGCCGACAACACATTGGCGCTGAACAAAGAGCCGATGCCTTTCGACGACCTCGTGCTCGCGACCGTCACGCGCTGGCGCGAAAACCCCGTTCCGGTACTGATCAGCGCTGATCGCGCCGCCGCGCTCGGTACCGGTATCGAGCTGCTCGGCAAACTCAAGAACGGCGGCGTGGAACAGGTCACGTTTCAGGTCAGCGGCGAAGCCCGCACGCCGGCCGCCGACCGTGCCACCCCTCCAGACGAATGACCCTCTCGTATGACCATCTCATCAGCTTCACGCTCTCAGTGGCCTTGCACCTTCTGGGCATGCTACTGCTGGGCCGAGCCGCGATCCAGCACGCCGAAGAACACGCCGACATCGCATCTGAGCTGCAGCTCACTTCAGTCCAACTCACCCTCTCAGAGGTAGAAGCGGCCGCACCCGGTGCGCCCTCCGCACCCGCTCAACCAGAGATGCCGCCGCTCGCCCTCCCCGAACCGGAACCCCTGCCACCGCAAGAACTACCGGAGAAACCAGATTTTACCGAAGTGCTCCCCGAGCCGCTCCCTGAACCGGTGCCCGAGCCTGTGGTTGAACCGCCCCCCCTGCCCGCCCCCGAACCGCAACCGGAGCCGCCGCCGGAGCCACCGCCACCTGCGCCCGAGCCCCCACCTGAGCCGCCCAAGCCGCAACCCGCCCCTCCCGCGCCGCAGCCGGTTACGACGGAACCCACGCCGCCACCTCCGCCCTCTGTGGCAAGCGACGGCGCGGTCGGCGACGGCGGCGCCGCCGGGCGCGTCGACGCGCAGCCCTCGCTGGACTACGCGATTCGTCCGGTCTATCCGCTTGGCGCACGGCAGCGCGGTGAGGAGGGTTCCGTAGTCCTAGATGTGAAGGTCGCCGCCAACGGCCGCGCGAGTGGCGTCACGCTGGTCACTTCCAGCGGATTCCCCGCGCTGGATCGCGCCGCCGAGCGCGCCGCCGCCCAAGCGCGTTTCAACCCGGCCATGCGCGGCGGCCGCCCCGTAGAATCGACCGCGCGCCTGACCCTCGTGTTCCGCCTGCGCGATCTGTAAGCCTAAAAAGAGCAAGTTGAGCTTTCAACGCTCTTCGGTTTCATGGTTTCATCCCAATCGGGATCGGGATCGCTATCGGGATCGATTGTTTAACCACGGACCACACAGAACACACAAAAGGCATAGTCGACAGAGAACAGAGGGCACAGACGTATGGGGGCACGGGGTTTCCAACCCGTGTCACGGACAGGAATGTCCGTGCCCCTGTTTTCTGGGCGCAACGCCGAGCATGCGGTGCCAAAGCCCCGAAGGGGCGGCTCCACCCTAGCCCAGGGCAAGCGAAGCGTAGCCCTGGGTCACGATGCCAACATTCCGTGGCCTGAAGGGCCATTTCAAAGAAACGACCTGCAGCGGGTTTAAACGCTCAAGTGGGCGGCGCATGCGCCGCCGGGCAAGTGACACTTGCCCCTCCCGGTGCTCCGCAATACCCCCTGAAACCATCCTTCCGCACAGCGGAAGTCGGCTCGTGGGGGACTTGAACTTTTCACATCCCGCTTCACAAGCCGAACTGAAAACTGCTATAACATCTATCAGTCACAAGAAAGTACTTATCGACTAGGTTGCGCAGCGGGTGTTGCGCTGGTTAATGGTTAGCGGGCGTTGAAGGAAGACGTTGAATCGGCTTGACTGGGAAAAGAATGGAAACATGAAACAGAGTGTCGCGGTGGTGGTGTTCGCGCTTGCAGGCATGGCCCTTTGGGCCGCGCCGACGAGCGAGATTGTGGATGGACGGTACGTGTTGACCGTGCCGGAAGGCGAGACCTACGCCCTCACGGAGAATGACGTGACGGCTATCGGCGCGAACGACTTCGTGCTCTCGGGCGGCGGCATCCTCGAGCCGGGCAGCATGCTGACGAACTATACGGGGACCATCTACGTCACGAACGGCATCTTCCGCGTGCGGGAGCTTGGGGCGTTCGGCACGGCGGACGGCACCACCTACGTGTCGGACGCGGGCACGCTGGAGAACTATCGGACGTCCGACAATGGCGGGCAGCTTCCGCCCGCGTTTGGACTGACGGAGTTCATCAACGTGGAGGGGACTGGCTGCAATGGGCTCGGCGCCATCCACAACATGACCGATTGCCCCAACATCGCCAAGTATCTGACGCTGACGGGCGATGCGCTGTTCGTGCTGGAGAAGAACATGCACATCCGATTCGCGAACCCGTTCAACATAAACCACCACAAGCTCTCCGTCCAGTGCAACCAAGGCTGGTTCTACATCGTGGCGTCGACGGTGCAGAAAGTGGGCGACATCGATCTGCTCAAGGGCGCGATCTCCTATCAGGATGGATTGTCCAACGGCGGCGATGCGACAAACGGGGTTACGATTTGTCCCGGAGGAACGGTGAGCCTGTGGAAATCAGCCCCTGCCATTAATTGCGCGCTCGAGTTTCTCGGAAACGGGGCCTTCTATTCGTCCAACAGCGAACAGTTCACCTTGGGTTCAAGCTCCGGGCGGAATGTCTGGGCGGGGCCGATCACGCTCGGCGGGATGATCAAGAACGACATTGAGAATGCGGCCAGCCTTCGCGGCATTACGCTCGCGGGCAAGATTTCGGGGCCGGGCGGCTTCTATGGTGGACGGGGCGGTTGGCTCCAGTTGGCGAATGGCGAGAACGATTTTGCCGGCGGCGCCTCGGCCTCGGGCGTCACCACTGGCGTCGGCGATGCGGACGTCAAGGGCGGCTTCTCCGTTCTGGCCAACGGTGCGATCCCCGTGAATGGCGGGCCGCTCGCCTTGACGAATGCCGCTTTGCTGACGTTGACGGAGGGCCACTTCCCAAGGTATACGCCACACACCCCCCCGCGGTGCTGACCTACCCTGATCTGGTCGCGCATGATCGTGTGGTGGTGTCGAACCTCCCCGCCGTCAAGAGCAGTTCCTTCAAATCCCTCGTCAAGACGGGGGCGGGGACGCTGTCGTTCTTCGGCCCGGCCCGGATCCTCGGCGACGCCGACGTTCAGGGCGGCACCGTCCGGTTCGCCACGCAGGTGCCGTCCATCCCTTCCGGACTCCACTGGTACCATCACAACGGCGGCTATGATCTGAATGCGGCGGCTCCCTCGGGCGCCTACTGGGGCATCGACCCGACGGGCGTGGGATATGCCTACAAGGCCTGGCCGTACTACCACGAGGGGGCGAGTCCGATTGGACCAACCGACAGCAAATACAAGAACTACTTCGCCTATAAGGGCTACATCAACATTCCGGGCGAGGCGGGGACGCCCGTGGTTTGCAACTTCGCCTCGTCCATTATCCGGTTTGTGCGCGTGGACATCGGAGGACAGACGGTCGTGAAGATGAACGACAACAAGGACGCCTTGACCGGACGGGAAGTGGGCTGGAGTCGCATGTACGTGGGGCCGGCCGTCACGCTCACGGCGGGCTGGCAGCCGATTTTCGTATCGATGTACAATGCCTACGACGATAACAAGGGGCCGGCGCCCAACGCGAACCTTGGCTGGACGGCCAACTTCGGCATCGGCATCGACTGGCAGGCGCGGTCCGTGACGAACCACCTCAACTACGTGAAGCTGCAGGATCCGGGCGACGGTTCGTTCCTGCGCCCCGAGATCGACCGCTCGCTGCTCGATCCCACGCTGTGCCGCCCCACGTTTGAAGGCGCGGTGAAGTTCGCGTCCGGCACGGTGTTCGACGCGAACGACGTTCTGCCCTACACGCCGGTCACGTTCCCGTCGCTGACGGGGCTGCCGACGATCCGGAACGGCGAGGTGCAGGTGACAAACACCACCTGGACGGTGCGGAAGGTGGACGTTGATGCGGGCGTGCCGCTCACCGTGGAGGACGGCGCCACGCTGCAGTTCGCGCCCAACACGGGACTCGTGGTGGCGGATGTGGACGAACTGGGCTCGACACGGACCGAGCGGACGCGTCCCCTCATCCGCGTGGCGGCGACCGGCGTGCTGGTGAATCCGCCCTCCTACACGCGTCCGCAGGGCAGCAAGTGGCGCGCGGAGTGGTCCGCGGACGGCAAGTCGCTCGATTTAGTCTATAACGACGGCATGATATTCTTCCTGCGGTAACCGCCCACATTAGATCGCCACCTGAACCCGTTGCGGGTGGAGCAACTGGTCCAACACGTCCGGCGCGATTTGCACGAGCAGGCCGCGCCGGCCGCCGTTGATATAGAGATGCGGCAGGTCGAAGAGCGATTCCTCGGCGTAGACCGGCAACCGCTTCCGTGTGCCGAAAGGACTGATCCCCCCTACCAGATATCCCGTGTGCCGCGTGGCACTTTCAGGCGAACAGGGCGCAACCGATTTCACGCCCAGCAGGCGCGCCATCTGCTTCGTCGAGATTTCCCGATCACCGTGCATCAATACGATGAACGGTTTTTTGGCATCCGTTTCCATCACGATGGTCTTGACCGTCTCGTGTTCGCCGATCCCGAGTTCATGAGCGGCACGGTCGGTACCGCCGTGCTCCACGTAGTCGTACACGCAAGGCGTAAACGCCGCATTCCCCGCGCGCAACGCGCGGATGGCAGAGGTGACAGGTATGTCCATGACTCTCCTTAAGAGAACGTGACTTCCTGACCGTGGAAGAGGAAGTTGCCGCCTACCACATATTCCATGGCCGTGGGCGAGAAGCGATCCTGCACCGTGATATGCAGATGCCCCGCGAGAATCGCCTTGAGCTGCGGAACCGTTTTGAGATACGCAATGAAATCGCGCGTGGTCGGATCATTCCGCTGCGCCAGCGCGTCGCCGGTGAAGTCGGGCATAGCCGCAGAACGGAACTTTGAGCCGTATTTCCAGAACTTGGCGTTTTGACGCCAGATGTAGTCGGTATAGAAGGGAATGTGCTTGATGATGACGATCGGGAGCCCCTTGTCGACCTCCTTCTTGAACCGTTCCACCTGCTCCGGCGTCACGCGCGCGTCCGAGTCATCGATCGACACGAAGTTGACACCGTTGATCTCCTGCGAAGCAAACGGGATGTCGAACGGGAAGTATTTCTTAAGCTCGGCGCGGATATCCGTACGGGAGGTGTTGGCGTTCGCCTCACGGTCAAGCCACATATAGGGCGAATACTCATGATTGCCGACGGCACCGAACATATTTTCGCCGAAGTACTGCTTCACCAGATCGAGATTCTTCTGCGAAAGCCAGTCGATGAGATCCCCCGTATGGAGCAGGTAGTCGCAGTTGGCCTTCGCCCATGCGATCGAGTCGCGGAACGCCTCTTCCTGACGTCCGCCGAAAGTCTGGGTGCGCGCCTTCTTGAGCTGCTGCTTCCACTTGTCCTCATGAGGATAAGCGTCCGTGAAATGGGTGTCAGAGATGTGCAGCACCGAAAACGGCGACCGCGCGCCAGCGTCCACATGGACCTTGGCGATGCTAAGGCGCTCGAATCGCCCGCGATCCGGAAATATGGCCGGATCGTCCGCCAACGCAGGCAGACGCGAAACAGCGGCGAGCGCACCGCAAGAGAGCGCTGACTTGAGGAACCCGCGCCTTCCAAGCACGGAACAATTTGTCTTGTTATCCATCCCTTTGCTTTTCATGTGTTGAAAGTATCAGTTGCGTTATTTGTCAGTCAACACAAAGTAATCGGTTAGTGACAGGGGTGTGCGAAGACAATGAGTTTCCGGTGAAAAAGGGATGCGGTTTTTAGACATGATTTACATGATTTACACGATTGTTGTGCCGCTCGTAGCGCGGCGGAAAATTTGGTGCGGTGACAAGAACCGCGCTGTGCGCGGGTCGCGGCACCGCTTTCTCTCCGCGCTGTGCGCAGAGCCACAGCCCCGAAGGGGCGGCCTCACCTTAGCATTAACCGATTACAGCGCGAACGCGTTCGAAGTTGAAGGAGAGGGAAAAATCTGATATACCGTGTTCGTGAACTCGGAACGCATACTCAACGACCTGACCGAACGCACAAGTGTGGCGGTGGTACACTACTGGAATACGCGGATCGGCCAGCATGACCGACAACGTCAGGCGGGCAAGGCGGACCAGGGCGCCCGTAGCGCCGTAACCGGCGGCGCACAAATGGACGGCTTCATTGACCTCTTCGCAGAATTGATCGTCCAAGCCGGAATTCCCGAGCGTTTCATATTCAGAAAGAAGGCTGTTGAACTGCCGGGTTTTTTCCGTCCCACAAAGGAATGGGATCTGCTCGTCGTTCGCGACAAGACATTGCTAGTAGCCATTGAAGCCAAGTCGCAGGTCGGTCCATCTTTTGGCAATAATTTCAATAATCGAACCGAAGAGGCCATGGGAAGCGCTCTCGATCTGTGGACTGCTTATCGAGAACGCGCCTATCTCGACAGTCCTCAGCCATTTCTGGGGTACTTTTTCATGCTGGAGGACTGCCCCTCATCCAACCGTCCCGTCAAGGTCAAGGAGCCGCACTTCTCGGTGTTTCCTGAATTCGTCGGTGCATCATACATGCGCCGTTACGAAATCTTCTGCCGTAAGCTCGTTCTGGAGCGGCACTACACTGCCGCAGCGTTCATCTCTTCCACCAAAGACGACGGCATTCACGGACGTTTCGCGATTCCCGCAGAAGATCTGAGTGTCGAGCGCTTTGCAAAAACCCTTACAGCGCACGTCACGGCCTTTGCTTGAACTCATGAAAAAAACCGTTCACAGACTTGTTAAAGGAGATGCCAGAGAATTGGCATTCCTCGACGATTCATCAGTTCATCTTGTAGTGACCTCGCCGCCATACTGGAATCTGAAGCGCTACAACGAAAACCCAGACCAACTGGGTCATATTCAGGATTATGAGGTATTCCTGTTCGAGTTAGAAAAGGTGTGGCGGCACGTTTACCGCATCCTCGTTCCCGGAGGGCGCCTGGTCTGCGTTGTCGGCGACGTGTGCGTTGCCCGGAAGAAATTCGGTCGACATCTCGTTTTTCCTCTTCATGCTGACATCTGTGTCATCTGCCGTCGGATCGGATTCGACAATCTGAACCCAATCATCTGGCACAAGATCGCGAACGCCTCCTATGAAGTCGAAAACGGCTCAAAATTCCTTGGCAAGCCTTACGAGCCGAACGCAATCATCAAGAACGATATGGAGTTCATTCTGATGCAGCGGAAGCCGGGGGGGTATCGACAACCCACGAAAGAGCAACGTGATGCAAGCAGAATTGATAAGGAGTCGTTTGACCGCTGGTTCCAGCAGATATGGAACATAGGCGGCGCTTCAACCAAGAAGCACCCCGCGCCTTATCCGCTCGAGTTGGCCACACGACTCGTGCGCATGTTTTCGTTTGTTGGCGACACGGTTCTCGATCCTTTCTGCGGTTCAGGGATAACAATGGTGGCTGCTTTGCGGAGCGAAAGAAACAGTATCGGCGTTGAAATCGATCCTGAGTACTGTCGTATGGCGGCGCAATACTTAAAGGCAGAAACTGAGGACTTCTTCACAACAGCCGAATTGCGGTTTGAAAGAGCTTCAACGGAGACACTCGCCATGGTTCAGGAGGACAGTGCCTTATACGAGGTGCGTCCAGCAAGAAAACGATTGGAATGAGTTACGTGATCAAGTCCCTGCAAGAAGCGAGGTAGACACATGAAACGATTCGATTTGAAGACGCGGGAGGACCTGGAGGCGAAACTGGCGCGTATCGGCGCTGCGCTACCTTGGAGCGATGACCTGTCGCCATTGGGGACACCGCTGGAGGTCGCGGGACGCAAACTGGCGAACCGTTTTGTGGTGCAACCGATGGAGGGTGTGGACGCTTGTGATGACGATGGCACACCGGGAGAGCTGACCTTCCGCCGTTATCGCCGTTACGCGGCCGGCGGCAGCGCGCTGATCTGGTTTGAATCGGTCTCGGTCGTGCCGAAGGGACGCTCCGGACCGCGCCAACTCATGCTTACCGAGCGCAATCTCGCTGTCTGGCAGCGACTGGTTGAGGAGACACGTAAAGCGGCCCGTGAAACAGGTTGCGGCGAGGTAACATTGCTCCTGCAGTTGACCCACAGCGGCCGCTACAGCCGACCGCAAGGGAAGCCCGCGCCGGTCGTGGCGCAGCGGAATCCGCTTCTCGAACAGGCCATGCCTGAAATGCCGGTCTGCGAGCCGATCAGCGATGACGCGCTCGACCGGCTGCTTGATGCGTTCACAACAACCGCCCAACTGGCCGAGCGTGCCGGATTCGACGGCGTCGACATGAAGGCCGTACACGGTTATCTCGTGGCCGAACTGCTCGGCGCGCGCCAACGCGAGGGACGCTTCGGCGGATCGTATGAGAATCGCACACGCTTCCTGAAGGCGTGTATAGCGGCCATGCGCCAGACGCTCAATCCCAACACATGGGTGGCCTCACGCCTGACCGTCCTCGAACCCTCCGCCTATCCGTACGGCTGGGGAGTCGCGGAACACGAAGGCCCCTGGCAAGCGGATCTCACGGAGCCTCTGCGGCTGATCAGCGAACTCACCGCCTGCGGCGTGCCGCTCCACAACATTTCAATGGGATATCCCCGGTTTCAACCCCACCTGAACCGGCCGCATGACCGCGCGCTTGTCGGGTGTCCGCCGCCGCCCGAAGATCCCCTGCGCGGAGTCGTGCGCTTTCAAGAGACCGTGCGCTCGGTACGCCACGCAGCGCACGGTGCGCCGGTCATCACCGCCGCTCTCTCTTGGCTGCGGCATTTGGCACCGCAAGTCGCGGCCGGAATGATCCGTGAAGGCTGGTGCGATCTGGTCGGCTTCGGACGTTCCGCGTTCGCCTATCCCGATGCGCCGCGCGACATTCTGGAGCACGGGAAAATGACCCCGGACAAATGCTGCGTCACCTGCTCCATGTGTTCGCAAATCATGAAGGATGTCGTGGGGCGCGGCGGATGCGTGGTCCGCGATTCGGCAATCTACGTCCCGGAATACCGCCGAGGACGCGACCACGCCATGCGTAAAGTTAGCGACGAAGACTAGGAATTTTTGTTATCGATCATTACGGTCGCACGGTGGCTCGCGCCAGCGAGTGTAAAAACATACATTGAGTGCTGAAAGTTAAATGCTGAACATTTTTGTAACACACACGAAAACGTATAACTTTCCACTTTGGGGATTCTCACATATCCCTATAAGTGGCGTATTGCCTAACGAATAAATTATTTTTCAGCTTGTTTGTCTGCACACAATAGGGCATAATGGCACCCGATTTTTGTTTGGGGATTGTATTGACGTTAAACGTTCCTTGCGAATTTCGAAAAGAGCATTTCCCCAGTCAATAAGAGTGGACCTCAACATAAGGAATGAACTATGGGTAAGCAAAAAACTTACGCCGAGCACGAAATCGCGCAGAGAGTGGGTGCGCGGATCCGCAAGTTACGCGAGATTCAAGGCATCACTCAAATCACGCTGGCGACGGACATCGGCATCAGAGCGGGACCGCTGGGCTGGATTGAAAAAGGTAAGCATCTGCCCTCAGGGCGCGTACTCTATCGTCTGGCTAAACGGTTGAATGTGCGGATTGATGACCTGTTCCAAGAGAAGAACGTATGGGACGATAGCACAACGCCGACGGATGCGCAGACCTCGGTTGTCCTGCCGCCCTTGGATGCGGCGGCATGCCCGAATGCGGAGACGCTAAAGGCGACGCACATCATCTGTCAGACCGTGGCGGAGACACTCCCCAAACTTGAAGAACTGGCGGGCGTGGCGCCTCGTCTGGACTTCTCGCTGAGCATTCCCTTCACAGCCGATGATGACGGCGCCAAGCAGGTCGCCGCCTATGTGCGGCAGGGGCTCGGCATCGGGAACGCCATGCTGACCGACTACTTGGAGTTGCTTGAGAACGCCGGATTGCGCGTCGTCTTTATGGATATGCCTGAAGGGTGTACGGCGTTCAGCGGCTATGATCCGCTCAATCAGAACGGCTTCATCTTTATCAATAGCAACCTCAAGAAACAGCCCGAGGTGCAGATGGCCCACGCGGTCCTCGAACTCGGGCGGATCTTCTGGTACGTGCGTAAACAAAGTGGGCAAGCAAACACAGAGGATGATGCGCTGAGCGAGGAGGCGTTTGCACGCCGCTTTGCGTCGCACTTCCTCATGCCGGTCACCTCGCTCCGCAGGACGGTTCTGCAGACGGGCGTGGCGCCGGAAAGTTGGACGTTCGATCTGCTGCTGCGCATGAAGAAGCGCTACGGCGTCTCTGCCCGGTGCTTCGCGATGCGGCTACAGGAGCTTGGCCTGAGCTGGAGTGACGAGCAGAAACGTAATCCGAGCGCATTCCTCTTCGAGGATGAGTTGGAAGCGTTTCAGGCAGAGAAAGGGACCGCGACCGAGCCAGGCGGCAACCGTCCGCCTTGCTCCATGAACGGCCGGATCGGCGACCTGCTGCTTGTGGCAGAGCAAAAAGCCGGCAAGGACATGAAACCGGTCAACTCAACAAAACGCGTGCTCCGGCAATCCGGTGTGCGGTTCGACACCTAATTAACGACCCCGCCGAAGTGCGAGCCAAAAACCTCCTGGTGTACGCCGGGAGGTTTTTTTGTATACTGTTGGACGTAAGGCAGCCGATGGACGGCCGCCGGACGCAACTCAGGGAGAAGCAAATGAAACGTGCATGGCCGGTGTTTTTGGTTTTTCTGGCAATGGGCTTCGGGGATGTCGTAGGGCCTCTGGTCACCTTGGTCAAAGAAACCTTCAATGTTTCCAACTTAACGGCGCAACTGGTGCCCCTGACCGGGTTCCTGATGTTCGGCCTGCTCTCTGTCCCGATGGGGCTGGTTCAAGACCGCAAAGGGAAGAAGTTCGTTTTGATACTCGGACTGACGGTCGCCCTGGCAGGTGCCTTGTTGCCGATCTTCGCCGGCATGTACGGCCGACAGGTGGAGATTGCCGCGGGTGACCTGACGAAATTTTACGTCATACTGGCTTCCATCCTGCTGCTGTGCGCGGGTGCGACGATCCTGCAAGTCTGCGGCAATCCCGTAATGCGCGATGTCTCGCCCCCAGGCAAATTCTCGAGCAATCTGTCTTTGGCGCAATCCGTCAAAGCGGTGGGCTCATCCATGGGCTTTCTGCTGCTGCCGCTGGTAGCGAAACCCTTGGGTTTATCATGGTCGATCCAATACCCGATCTTTGCGGCAACGTTGATGATCGCGTTGTGTGCCTGTCTGCCGCTGCAGTTGACGGAGGAGCGCGACGAGCAGCGCCAACCGGCGACGCTCCGCTCCTGCTTCACGCTCTTCGGGAAAAACCGCTTTGTGCTGACGATGGTTCTCGGCATCTTCTTTTATGTCGGCGCCGAGGTGTGCTTCAACTCCGGCGTGCCGCTGCTGTTGAAAGAGCGGTTCGGCCTGGTTCTTGAGAACAGCCTCTGGGTGAGTTGGTCGCTGTTCTTCCTGCCCATCCTGGTGGGACGCTTCGCGGGCGCAGCCATCCTGCGCGTGCTGCAACCGGCGCTCTTCCTGAAGCTGACCGCCGTACTGTCGCTCATCGGAATCGCGGCTGTCTTCAGTGGCGTCAAGAGCCTGACATATATCGGCATCGTAGTAACGGCACTGGGGTTCGCGAACATCTTCCCGTTGATCTTTTCCATCACGGTTGACGCCCTGCCCGAACGCTCCAACGAAATTTCCGGACTGATGATTTCCGCGATCGCGGGCGGCGCCATCCTGCCTCCGGTCATGGGGTGGGTCGTGGACCTTGCAAACAAAAACCAGATCGTCGGCTTCATTGTGCCGTTCGCGGCACTGCTCTACATCCTCTGGGTGGCGCTGACCCAAACCACGCGCCAAAAGACGGCCTAACGGCGACCGAAGCGACTCCCGCTCCGCTCACGCCCACGGCACCCTCTGCACGGTGCGCGAGGGCGGCGTGTAACCCGGCACCATCAGCCGCGTGATGCGCGGCGTGATGTCCGTGAGGCTGTTGGCGTTGGCCTTGAGTTCATCCGCGCCAGGGCCTATCGCCGCGAGCGGCACCGGATTGCGTGTGTGGCCTCGGCTCCCCATCTCTTCGATATTGCCATGATCGCTGGTCAGGATCAAAAGCAGGCCGGTCGTCTTGCTCAACTTGACCACCGTATCCAGAAACAGATCAAGCGTCTTGAGAGTCTCGCAGGCGAGGTCATAATTTCTGGAATGTCCGGCCAGGTCGGTCAGAAAGAACTCAAAGAGCGTAAAGTCGTGCGCCAACGCCACCTGAACTAGGTGTTCGGCGGCCTTCTGGGGCGTCACCGACGGAATAGCATACCCCTTTTCCCGAAAACTGAGGCGCGTGATGTCGTGCGAGACCGCACGGTTGGCCAGCAGATCGTCTTGAATCGAGATCGTTTCAGGCTGCGTCAGCGCCATCACCGTAGTGACGGATTTGAAACGGCGGGTCCTTAAGTCATCGACGCTGTCGACCAGATACGCGTCAGCAAACCGGCAACGCAACCCCTTCTGTGTCAGCTCCATAAAGAGATTGTCCTCTTCGATCAGTTTCCGCAGGGTGGGCCCCGGGAAACCCTCGCAATGACGCCCCATGACCTGTGAAGCGTTGACCCCCGTGAACATTGTGGCCTGCCCCGTGGCACTCTGCGGCAACCCATCGATACCGAGACAAGCGTCAATCGTGACCGAGTGCTTTTCAATGAGTTGGCAGAGGGCCGGACAGATCCCCGCATGCACCGGATTGTCGGTCGCGGGCTTGCGTAGGCCAATGCCATCGATAAACAGGAAGAGCACCTTCATTACTGTCATTATCGCACCAATACCGCTCCGCGACAAGACAGAACGTGTGCGATTGCACACAACAGTTCATTCGTACCACAACTCCTAAATCCTAAATTTTAACTCCTAACCCTATGGTGCGGCCGCAACGAAGTTAAGGCTGCACCTCTGCCAGCACTTGCCGACAGCAGAGCACCTTTTCCAGCAGGTCCTGCGGGATGTAGAAGTAGTGGTTTGAAGACTCGTACCCGATCCGCGAGTCGGCCT
>ERZ795058.1894-NODE-1894-length-26520-cov-15.292991_pt1 | contig 26520 bp, 17 predicted proteins | sample MGYA00375142_ERZ795058 | MGnify/ENA primary metagenome ERZ795058 (study PRJEB30187, sample SAMN05720210) | activated sludge metagenome | isolation source: anaerobic digester from wastewater treatment plant | place: Japan | collected 2015-04-20 ... | reverse complement strand
GAACATGCGTTCGAGGCCGCCAAGAAGTGCTTGGATTACGTGGCATCGCTGTAGGCGCCTCCGCGCACGGCGCGGAGAGTGGTTTCAGGGTTTCTGGTTTCAGGGCTCGCGGAGCGCTGGGAGAAGGGACGGGCGTCTGCTCGTCCGGCGGCGTAAACGCCGCCCACAGAACCGCCGCTCCGGGATTCGACGCCACATATTCCGTGGCCTGAAGGGCCACTTCAAAAAACGGCCGCGCCGCCTGTCTCCGGCTCCATGCCCCCATCAGGGGCACATATTCGAATATGTGACCCTCGAACGCCGAACGCATGATTTGGAGGGCGAGTGTCCCCACGAGCCGTATGGCTTGAGCGTTAAAAGTTGAGCGTTGCACGGATTTGGAGTGCGTGCGGCAAGCGGTATTCCGCGCGACGCTGTTTTTGGGGTTACCAAGGGACAGGTAATTAGACGGCTGTGGGTTTAGCGGGTGCACAAGATGCGCCACCATTATCAGGAGCGGCGGATTTGTAAAGGCCGCGCCGAAACCTTCGCGCGGCACGCTGTCGAGCGGGAAAAAGCCTTGAAGGAAAACAGAATGTCCGGCGTGAAAGCCGCAGAAGTGGAGCGAGAAGAAGCCTAGGAAAAAGAGCCCCCGAGAATCCCGGCTAAGGCCGTTGAGAGTTTCGAGGCTGATTTGGCATCGACAACGTTGAGTACGCGCAGACTAATGCAGGCTGCAGCCCCCAGAGTGGCGAGGAGCGTGGCGTATCCGGAGATCAAGCTGCTCAGCCAGAGACTCCAGACGAGGTCGCGCGTCTCCCACTCGAGCAGGTAGGCTATGCTCAGTCCGATGACGAACGCAAACAGGTCGGGCAGCGTGCGGCGCCACGTCGGCGCATCGGTGCCGCCGGTTGCAGAGACTGTTGCCGGCGTGCCGTCATTCCTCGCGCGCTTTGTCTTCATCGCGGAGCAGTCGCATATTCGGGCCGACATAAATCTGGCGCGGGCGCTGGAGCTTGAAGCGCGGATCTTCGCGGGCCTCTTTCCAGTGCGCGATCCAGCCGGGCAGACGTCCGAGCGCGAACATCACGGTGAACATCTCCTTGGGGATGCCGATGGCGCGGTAGATGATGCCGCTGTAGAAATCCACGTTGGGGTAGAGGTTGCGCGACAGGAAATACTCGTCGTTCAGGCCGTAATCCTCAAGCTCATGCGCGATGTCGAGCAGCGGGTCATTGACCTCGAGCACGTTAAGCAAGTCGTGGCAGCACGCCTTGATGATTTTTGCGCGCGGGTCGTAAGTCTTGTAAACGCGGTGCCCAAAACCGTAGAGCAGTTTGTGGCCTTTTGAGGCTTTGATTTGCTCAACGTAGTCGCGCACGCTCTGACCGCTGTCGCGGATTTCTTCGAGCATGTCGATCACCATCTGATTCGCACCGCCGTGCAGCGGCCCCCAGAGGGCGCAGATGCCGGCCGATACCGAGGCGTAGAGGTTGACGCGCGCGCTGCCGACAAGCCGCACGGCTGCGGTCGAACAGTTCTGCTCGTGGTCGGCATGGAGGATCAGGAGGATGTTTAGCGCCCGCACGATCTCCGGTCGGATTTCATACGGGCAGACCGGCGAACTGAACATCATGTTGAGGAAGTTCGCGCAGTACTTGAGGTCGTGGCGCGGATAGACAAAAGGCTCGCCGATCGACTTCTTGTATGAAAACGCGGCGATCGTGCGCAGCTTGCTCATCAGGCGCGTGGCGGCGATGCGGATCTCCTCCTCGGGCTCGTCGGGGCGGTGCTGCGTCAGTTCGGGGTAGAAGGTTGACAGCGACACCACCATCGCGGAAAGAATCGCCATCGGGTGGGCGCGATCCGGGAAGCGGTAGAAAAAATGCCGCATGTCTTCGTGGATCATCGAGTGCTCGTTCAAGAGGCTCGACCACCTCGTACGTTCGTCCGGGGTGGGCATGTGCCCGTTGATCAACAGATAGGCGACTTCCACAAAGCGCGAGTGGGCGGCGAGATCCTCGACCGGATACCCTCGATAGCGCAAAATCCCTTTTTCGCCATCCAGATAGGTGATGGCGCTTTCGCAGGAACTGGTGTTGAGGTAGCCGTAGTCTAAAGTAACGGCACCGGTTTTTTTGCGCAATGCGGTGATATCGATTCCGAGTTCGTGCTCGCTACCGGTGATTACCGGGAACTCGTGGTCCTGACCACGGAAATGGAGAGAGGCAATGTCGTCAGATGTAGGCATAGAGACCTTTGTGTGCGGTTATCGGGGGTGGTGGAAAAGGCGAGCGGACAGATGGGTCACTTGCCCGCACCGTTGAGGCGCTGCGCAAAGAACCAGCTAAGGACCGCGTTGTCGTCATAGGTGCGGGTCCAGACGTTGTGGCCGGCGCCGGGATACTCGCGGTACTGGATGTTGCCGCCGTACGCCTTGAGGGCGTTGACCATGTCGCGCGAACGGTTTACGGGCACGGCACCGTCTTTATCGCCGTGGAAGGCCCAGATCGGGACGCGTTTGATGGCCGGTGCCTGCGCGGTGTCGCCGCCGCCGCAGATCGGCAGGGCCGCCGCGAACAGTTTCGGTTCACGCTGGATGGCATCCCATGTGCCGTAGCCGCCCATCGAGATGCCGGTTACGTACACGCGCGCTGGATCGACCGGCAGGGATGCCATGGTTGTGCGGACCAGTTCCAGTGCTAGATGCATGGAGTATGACGGTTCGGCGGGCATGGTGTGCGACGGCGCATCCCAGGGAACTTCGACCCAGCGCTTTCCTGCCGGGCATTGCGGGATCAGCAGGATGGCGGGATCGTTGGCCTGCTGGCCATAACGGATCAGCGACGCGATGCCGTGTACGAGTTGGCTGACGTTGTTGGTGCCGCGCTCGCCGGCGCCGTGCAGGAACAGGACAAGCGGGAGCTTGCGGTCGGCGGCTACGCCGGTCGGCCGGTAGAGGCGGTAGAGTAGTTTCTCACCTGCGGAATTACTGAAGCACTCGGCAGTGGTCAGCTCGGCGGGGGACTGTGCGTACAACGGAGCACGCATCACGCACAGGAGCGCAACGGCAAAACAGGCAAACAGGTTGTGGGGGTTCATGTTGGACGATCCTTTCAAAACGCAGTGGCACAAAACTCAAAAAACGTCCCAAAGGATAACAATGCGTGGCATGGGCTGTCAAACAGGAAGGATTTTCGCATTGCCCGATCGGGGTCTTAAAACGTATGATATGCGGCTATGTCTAATGAGCCTCAAAATAAACGTGAGATGCCCCCCAAGCAACCTCCGGTTTTGCCTCCGTCGACTGAAAAGAAAGAGAGGGACGCCGCTGGTGCCATACCGCCCAAGCGGGTGTTCGGGGCGTGGCTGGTGGTGGGGATGCTGCTGCTCCTCATGCTGGGCATGATTTACCACAAGCCGGAAGGCGAGTTCAAACCGATCGATCAGCTCGCATTCCGCCGCATGGTCAAGGAGGGGCAGATCGAAGAGGTCTCGCTGGTGCGCGAGGCCAACGGCATCACCTATCTGCGTGGAACGAAAAAGGGCGTGTCCAAGGAGCGGTTCCGCGTCAATGTGATACCCTCCGAGAATCTCGAGCAGTTCCTGTTGGAGAACAATATTCCGTGTCCGGTGGTGAACAGCAACAACTTTTTCGGTCCGTTGTTGCGCGAACTGCTGATGATCGCGCTCTTCTTGGGGGTGCTCTACTTTGTGTTCTTCCGCCAAGTCAGGTCGGCCAACATGGGGGCCATGAGCTTCGGCAAGAGCCGGGCCAAAATGCTCAGCCAGGATAAGAAAAAGGTTACCTTCGCAAATGTGGCCGGTATTCAAGAGGCGAAAGAGGAGGTGCAGGAGATCGTCGAGTTCCTGAAAGATCCGCAGAAGTTTCAGAAGTTGGGCGGACGCATCCCCAAGGGCGTGCTGTTGATGGGGCCGCCCGGCACGGGCAAGACGCTGCTGGCGAAGGCGATCGCCGGGGAGGCGGGGGTGCCGTTCTTCAGTATCAGCGGGTCTGACTTCGTCGAGATGTTCGTGGGTGTGGGGGCGTCGCGCGTGCGCGATATGTTTGAGCAGGGCAAGAAGCATGCGCCCTGCCTGATCTTCATCGACGAGATCGATGCTGTCGGGCGCAGCCGTTTCTCCGGTATCGGCGGCGGCCACGACGAGCGCGAGCAGACGCTCAATGCGTTGCTGGTGGAGATGGACGGCTTTGAGACTTCGGAGGGCGTGATCATCATCGCGGCGACCAACCGTGCCGACGTGTTGGATCCGGCGTTGTTGCGCCCGGGGCGTTTTGACCGTCAGATCATCATCGACCTGCCGACGCTTTCCGGCCGCAAGGAGATTCTCGACATGCATGCGCAGAAGATCAAGCTCTCGCCCGGCGCGGATCTGTCACGTATTGCGCGCGGTACGCCGGGCTTCTCCGGTGCTGATCTTGCCAATTTGCTCAACGAGGCCGCGTTGCTGGCCGCGCGCTGCGGCAAGCGGTCGGTGGAGCATATTGACCTTGAAGAGGCGCGCGACAAGGTGTTGTGGGGCCGTGAGCGCCGCAGCCGCGCCATGGAGGACCGCGAGCGCCTCATCACGGCGTGGCATGAGTCCGGCCACGCGCTGTTGCAAGTGTTGTGCGAACATGCCGAGCCGTTGCACAAGGTCACGATTATTCCGCGCGGACAGGCGTTGGGAGCGACGATGTCGCTGCCGGAGCGTGATGTGCTCAACCGTACTAAGAAGGAGTTGCTCGATCAGTTGGTCGTGCTGATGGGGGGACGTATCGCGGAGCAGATGTTCACCGGTGACCTGTCGACCGGCGCGCGTATGGATATCAAGATGGCCAGTGAGATCGCGCGCAAAATGGTTTGTGCCTACGGCATGAGCGATGCTTTCGGGTTCCAGTCGTTCGGCGATAATCAGGAGACGCTCTTCCTTGGCCGCGAGGTGGCGCGCCATCAGGCTTACAGCGAGGCCACGGCGCGTAAGATTGATGAAGAGGTCGATCGGCTGGTATCGGAAGCCTACGCGCGGGCTTCGCAGATGTTGGCGGAGAACCGTAAGCGACTCGAGTTGTTGGTGGAGCACTTGCTTGAGGCTGAGACCATGGACGGCCGCGATGTTGAGGAGTTGATCAAAGAGGGGCGGATTCGGAACGATGACGAGCGCGCCGACCAAGAGCAGGCGCATGAGGATTCGGAAGACGCGCCGCCCGCTATTGACGAGCCTCCGGCGCAGCCTGCCGATGATACGCCCGTATCCGAGGGGGATGGCGCGGCACCGCCGCCGCTGCCGTGGGAGTGACGAACGAGGCTGTGCGCCGAGTGCAAGAGTGAACGCTATGGATGAACGATCTGTCCAGTTTCGGGAGTGGCAGTGCCGGGAACGGCGTCTGCCGTTGACACGGCCTCTGGTGATGGGCATTGTCAATGTGACGCCTGACTCGTTTTCCGATGGCGGCAAGTGGTTCGACGAGGAACGCGCCGTGGCCCATGCGCTGGAGTTGGTGGAGGAGGGGGCGGACATTCTTGACATCGGCGGTGAGTCGACGCAGCCGGGCATCGCACCGGTCAGCGAGGACGAGGAGTGCCGGCGCGTGCTGCCGGTGATCCGTCGTGTGACGGCAGTCAGCGATGTACCGATATCGGTCGATACGCGCAACGCCGCTGTTGCGCGCGAGGCGGTCGCGGCCGGCGCGTGTATTGTGAACGACGTGATGCCGTTCGCCGGTGATGTCGCGATGGCGGCGGTGGTGCGTGAGACCGGCGCGGGGATGGTTGCCATGCACATGCGCGGTACTCCGCAGGATATGGCGGGACTTACGGGCTACGATGACGTGGTGGGCGAGGTTGAGGAGGAGCTGCGCAAGGCGTTGGTTTTTGCCGCCGAACAAGGCATCGCGGCGGAACAGATGGTCATTGATCCTGGTATCGGCTTCGCCAAGGACACGGCGCAGAATGTGGCACTGTTGGCGGCCACGGAACGATTCACGCGGCTTGCGCCGGTGCTGATCGGTGTGTCTCGCAAGCGGTTCATCGGTGAACTGTGCAACGAACCCGTGCCGACCGAACGGGTGGGGGGCAGTGTCGGGATTGCGGTTTGGTGTGCGATGCACGGCGCTGCCGTGGTGCGCGTCCACGATGTTAAAGCGACCCGTCAGGCGTTGACCGTTGTGCAGGCGTTGATGGCTTAAGGCGCAATCATGATGCGGGGAGTCAGAATAGAATGGCTGGTGGTGCTGGCGTTGGCCTTAGCGCCTTTGGCGGGACCAGCGCAGACGATGGAGGGGCCGCGGTTACCGCGCGGGGCCGCGCCTGCGGCGCCGGTCTATTCGAGTGACGGCACGGTGACGGTTTTTGCGCCCGGGCACAAGGCGGGGTACCGTATGCCGGTGTTGACCTTTGTGACGCAGTTCAGTGCCGAGCTGCAGCGGGTGCTGCGGCTCAAATTGGGTACACAACTCGCGCCACTGGAGGTGGCGATCGGCGGCAAGAGCGATGGCGATACGCGTGTGTTGACGGCGCGTCTGCGCGATGCCGGCGGTGTGGTGCGTGAGCGGATCGAGTTGCCCGATCCCGAAACAGCGGATCTGGATCTGTTCCGGCGTGCGATCTGCGTGGCGTTGCTGCGGGGTTGGATGGTGGAGGCCGGCGGGACGGAAGCCACCATGCAGGATGTGCCGGCGTGGTTGATCGATGGACTGTTGCGCTATATCGATCGCGGACGGCGTCAAGCGGACATTGATCGCACGCTGTTGCTTTGGTCACGGGCCTGCCTGCCGCCCGCCACCGCGTTGGTTGAGGCGGACAGCCTGGCAGCGACGCGCGAACCTGCGGTCGCTGCGGTGCTTGCGGGCTGGTTGATGGAGCGGCGCGATGGAGTTTCGCATTTCGAACATCTGCTACGCGCGGCCGCGACCGGTGTGCCGTGGTCGGTCGAGCAGGTTGCGCGGCTGTTGGCCGGGAGTGACGACATGTTCGCCTTCGATGAGCATGTGGACCGGCGGATGTTGAGTGAGGGCCGTGTTGTGGCGCGGCCGGGACTGACGACAGCCGGAATTGTCCGTCGTTTTCGCGCGTACCTGTTGCTGTACCCCGCGTTTTATGATAAAAACTTTAGCGACACCCACCCGTGGTGTACGTTTCAACAGGCGGTGGTGCGTGCGGAAGTGCCTGAGGTGCGCGCTGCCGCCGCTGCACAAAGCGTACGCATGCGGGTCGCTGCGGTTGGGCGTGATGGCATGCTTCTTGCGGTTGCTGACGCCTACGGAGCCTTTCTCAGCGCGTTGGCGCGCGGTGCGGAAAAGGGAGAACTGACGCGCCTGCTTTTGGAGGCGGAAGGGATGCGTGGGACGCTCGAGCGGCGCGTGGCGCGCGGCGAGGTTTTTCAGCGAAGCGCGGGTGCGCAGGGAGTTGACGCGCAAGGGAATTGACATGGCGAAAGCGGACGGAAATCAGAAAACGATCGTCGGCCAGATCCATCCGGATGTGTTGTCGTTCACGGTCGGCAAGGATCCGGTGCTTGATCTGGAACTGGCGGTGTGGGACTGTCTGGGCACGGCGGCGCACGTGACGATGCTTTCAAAGATGCGCGTCGCGCCGCCGATCATGGAGACAGAAGAACGCAACCGGGTGGTTGCGGCGCTGGTCGAGATCATCCGCGAGGTGCGCGACGGGACGTTTGCAATTACAGAGGCCGACCAGGACGTGCATCTGGCGGTGGAGCGGCGGTTGACCGAGCGGCTGGGCGACCTCGGGCGCCGGGTGCACACCGGGCGCAGCCGTAACGATCAGGTGGCGGTGGACATCCGCCTGCATGCCAAGGATCAATTGCTGGGGTTGGCCGAGGAGATCGCCGTGCTGGTTGAGCGGCTGACGGCGTTCGGGCGGCGTCATGTGCGGCTGCCGATGGTGGGGCGCACCCACTTGCAACCGGCGATGCCGAGCACGGTGGGCTTGTGGGCCACTGGGTATGCTGAGTTGCTCTTGGACGACCTGCCGCTGGTGGAGGCTGCCTATATCACGAATGACCGTTGTCCGCTCGGCTCGGCCGCCGGATACGGGGTGCCGCTGCCGTTGGACCGTGCGTTGACGGCGCGGTTGCTGGGCTTTGATCGTCCGCATCACAACGTTTTCCACGCGAGCAATGCGCGCGGCAAGAATGAGGCTGTGATGCTTGCCGCCTGCGGGCAGATCATGCTGAGTTTGTCGCGTCTGGCCGAGGACCTGATTCTGTTTTCGATGCCGGAGTTTGGCTATTTCGTGCTGCCTCCCGAGTTGTGTACCGGCAGTAGCATCATGCCGCAGAAGTACAATCCGGATGTGCTGGAACTGATTCGCGCCAAGGCTGCGATGGTGCTGGGTTACGGTACGGCGGCGAATACCATTTTGAAGGCACTGCCGGGCGGTTACAACCGCGACCTGCAGGAGACCAAGGAACTGTACATGGAGGGACTGCGCGTGACACGTGCGTCGCTGCGTATCATGGCGCTGATGGTCGCCGCGCTCAAGGTGCGGCCCGAGCGGCTGCGCGCGGGATTCGCGCCGGGCGTGTTTGCGACTGACCGTGCGCTGGAACTGGTGGCCGGTGGCATGCCGTTCCGAGACGCCTACCAACATGTACGGTCGCATCTCGATGAGTTGGAAGCGGCCGATCCTGTTCAGGCGGTGGCCGCCAAGACGCACGAAGGCGGCACGGCGGGTCTCGATTTCGATTTTTACCGCACACGTGCCGGCGAGGTACGCCGGTGGGTGCGTGAACGGCGTAGGCACGCGCATGCGGCCTTCGCCAAACTGCTGGGCGTGACGTTCCCGGTAGTGTGAGAATGACGGAGTTTGTGAAGAGAAGACGGAGAAAGGATGACGAGCATGAGGATTCAACAGGTGGTAGCAGGCGTTGGAATGTTCCTGGGCACGGCGGCGTGCGCGGTGGCTCAGGAGGCGGCTGCGGCCGCGGCGTCGCCTGCGGTTAACGAATATGGCATGTCGTTCAAGCAGGCCTGGGGATATGGCGGCTGGATCATGTGGGTGCTCGCCGCGATCTCGGTGCTCGCCTTGGCGATGGTCTTTTATTTCCTGATCGTCCTGCGCTCCGGCGCGGTGACGCCGCACGAACTGATGGTGGACCTGCTTGCGCGTATCCGCGCCAATGACCTGAATGAGGTGCGCCGACTCTGCGAGCGCCATCCCTGTGCACTGGCATCGGTCGTGCTGTCCATGCTCGACTGTCTGCGCAACGTGCCGCAGTGCGACGTGTCGTTGCTGCGGGGGGCGGCTGAATCGGAGGGTGCGCGCCAGGCCGACGCGATCCAAGGGCAGACCGAGTTCCTGCTGGACGTGGCGACAATCGCGCCGCTACTGGGATTGCTGGGTACGGTGCTGGGCATGCTCACCGCCTTCGGATCGGTGGCGAGCGACATTGCCAGCGCCAAGCCGGTGGTGCTCGCGGCGGGCGTGTCGCAAGCGATCGTCACGACGGTTTTCGGCCTGATTGTTGCGATTCCCTGTATGGCGTTCTACGCTTGGTTCCGCCGTCGCGCGAGTCGCCAGATCGCCAACCTTGAGAGCGCTTCGGCCGAGATCATGAACGCGATCATCGGTGTGGCCGTAGGAGCCGAGAGTTCCGCCTACGCTGACCGGTAACCAAGAGGAGGATCGCCAACCATGACTTTTCGCAAGACCCGACGGGGTGTGCTCCCGACGATCCAGATGACGTCCATGATGGACATCATCTTCCTGTTGCTCTTTTTCTTTATTACGACCTCGGTTTTTTCGCAATGGGAGTATGAGATCAACATCAGCCTGCCCTCGGCCCAGAGCGGCAAGGTGCCGGACCGTTTGCCCGGTGAAATCATCATCAACATCACGAAGGATGGACGCGTCTCTGTCAACCAGCAGGATCTGACCCTCGATGCGCTCAGGACGCGTCTCGACCGTCTGGCGCGTTACTTTCCGGGGCAGCCAGTCGTGTTGCGCGCCGACAGAGAGACGCTCTACGAGGATGTGATCAAGGTGATCGACACCTGCCGCAAAGCTGACATCTGGAACTTTTCAATGGCGACGACCGAGGAGAAGAGCGACGCGACGGAGAAACAATGATGAGGTGTGTCATATACCTATGCGCGGGAATATTGCTGGCCGGTCTGAATGCCGTGGCGGCCACCGATTCCGTGGACGTGACCGACCGCATGCAGTTGGCGGACGGGCTTTTCCGTCGCAGCCTCTTCGATCTGGCGGCGCGCGAGTATGCGGCGTTGGCCGAGACGCCGGACGTGCCGGCGCTTGATGACGTGCTCTTCCGCCTGGGCGAGTGTTGCCGCCGCTTGAAAAGGTTGCCCGAGGCCGAAGCAGCCTACAAACGTCTGGTGGAATCCTTTCCAGAAAGCCGTAACGCATTGCGTGCCCGGTTGCAACGCGCTTTGATTCTGATGGAGTCCGGCGGCACTTCGCTCGATGAGGCCGCTGCCGCGTTCGCCAAGCTGTCAGAGGCCTCCATGCCCGCCGAGGTGCGTGCGGCTGCGCTCTACCACGGCGGCGAGACGCTCGAGAAGTTGAAGCGTCCGGATGAGGCGCTGGCGCGCTACGAAGTGCTGGTCAAAGAGTATGTGGACACTGATTACGGGATGTATGCCGGACTGCGCAAGGCTTGGTTGTTGACGCGACGCAACACGGCGGAGGATCGCCGCCGTGCCTTAGGCATCTATCTGGATCTGGCCCATAAGGCTAAGGATGCCAAGGTGGTGGAAGAGGCCTCGTATTTCGCGGCGCAGGTTTCGTTGCTGGACGGTCGTCACGAGGAAAGCGCCAATCTTTTCTTGGCGCTGCGCACCAAGTTTCCGAATTCACCGCGTATAACCGAGAGTGCCCTGCCCGCCGCATGGGCTAACTACCATGCGGGTCGCTATAAGGAGGCCTCCGAATTGTTGGACCGCGTGATTGGCCACATGCAGCATCCAGATCGCGAAGAGATCCTCTACGTCAAGGCAAACTGTCTGCGCCAACTTGAACAACGTGCTGATGCGGTGGTGATGTATACCCGACAGTTGGCCGAGTTCCCGAACGGCAAGATGGCGCCGCCGGCCCAGTATGAACGGCTCTCGACGCTTTACAGCGACGGCAAATACCAGGAGGTTTTGGATGCCGCCGCGCAGATTGTCGCGCCGCTTCCTGAGCATGCTGACAATATCTACTGGATGAGCGCCGAGTCGGCGGTCGCCGTTCAGAAGGTCGAGGCCGCCGTGCAGAACTATCGCCTGCTGGTGGATAAATGTCCTAAGAGTCCGTTCGTCAAGGATGCGCTCTACCGTCTGGGCTGGCTGTTACAGAAGCAGGAGACGTGGGAGTCGGCTGCCGCTTGGTTCCAACAGGTGGCCGAGCGTTTCCCCAAGGATCCGCTGGCCTCGAAGGCGCTCTATGCCGCCGGAGTCTGTCGTTCGCGCCTCGGTCAGAGTGAGGCCGCTTTGCGCGATTGGACTGCGCTGCTGACGCAGTATCCGGAGAGCGAGGAGGTGGCCGAGACACTCTACCAGAAAGCGATGGAGGAGTTGCGCGCCAAGAACCCGCGCGCGGCCGGCGCGACGCTGGATGAGCGCACGCGCCGCTTCCCGGATGATGCGCGCAAAGCTGAAGTGCTCTACTGGCGGGCTGCGGTGGCCCGTCAGACCGGTGACCGGGTGGAGGCGGAAAAATTGTTCCGCGCCTGTCTGGCCGCCTCGCCGCCGAAGGAGTTCGAGCGCGAGTCGATGCTGGATTTGGGTCTTTTGCTGCAGGAGGACGGACGCAAGGAAGAGGCCGCCGAGATCTTCCAGAAGTTGCTGGATGCACCGATCACCGAGAGGATCGGTCCTGATCGTCTGGCGTGGCTCGCAGAATTTCAGTTGGGACAGAAGCGATTGGATGCCGCAGCCAAAGCGGCGAACGCCCTGCTGGCACTCAAGCCAGACAAGGGCTGGGTGCAGACCGCTTGGACCCTGCTCGGCAGGATACATCGGGCCAAGGAGGAGCGCGATCCCGCGATCCACGCGTTCAAGGAAGCGCTGGCCTCAGGTGCGTCGACCGCTTACGGTGCCGAGGCAGCATTGCGACTGGGCGAACTGATGATGCAGGCCGGTCGTTTTGATGAGGCCGCGAACCATTTCAACGACGCTGCGGCGCGCGCGTCAACACCGGAGTTGCTGGGGTTGCGGGTGCATGCCTACATGGGACTTGCGCGCAACGCTGAGGCGAAAGGCGATGAAGATGCCGCGCTGCGCTACTACATGAGCGTCGGCATCCTGTTCAACGACGCTACGCTTGTGCCGGAGGCGTTGCACAAGGCCGCAGTCCTGCTCGACAAACTGGGGCGCGGACAGGAGGCGCAGGCGATGCGTGAAGAATTGAGGGCGCGCTATCCGGATTCACCGCTGTCGCGCCAAGGGGCGACGCAGACGGAGACGCAGTCTCGTGAGGAGAAGGGCAGAGCATGATACCGCACGGCTTTGGACAGCATCAGAGACAGAGCGAGCATCGCGTGATGTTGGCTTGCGCGGCCGTTTTGTTGTCTGCGGTCATTCATGTGATCTGCATGTACTTGTTCGCGGACTGGGCGCTGGGCAGCGTTGCGAGCGGTCTGCGCCAGAAATCGCGTGAATGGTTCGATGGCGACCGCGTGCCGCCGATGCGCGTGGAGATGATGCATGCCGATCCAATGCGCATCGCCGAGAGGATCATGGGCGAGCGTGAAGCCCCGAGCCGCGGGCCAATTGAGGCCGGCGAGCGGGTGGACGAACTCAGCCAGAGTGCAACCCCTGTGCTCACCGTGCCGCCACCGATCCCGCGCGAAGCGTTGATGCCGGGGGTGCCTGTGTTGAAACAGGTGGTTCCCGAGCAGATCGACACCACGCCGTGGATGCCGCGCCAGGAGATCGCGCAGATTTTTGACCGTACCGTGCAGGACGATGTGGCTGCTTTGCCACGACGCGAGATCCCGATGATCGAACGGGTGCCCAAAGCGCCGGATATCGTGCCGTCAATCGATCTGGTCGGTCGTCGCTTCGGCAGAGATCCCGAACCACCCAAGCTCGCAGAAGCGGCGGAAGTTTTCGATACGGATATCAGCAAGGGCTCCCTCAAGCCGCCGGTTGCGGAGGTGCCTGAGACTGCGGCTAAAGTCAGCACCGACACAACCGAAGCGCGTTTCGGAGTGCGGCCCGGCGAGAAGACGGGCGTGACGGCTGACGGGACGGTGGCTGGGGGGGCGGCAACCGAAGGCCCGACCGCCGGAAAGAAAGCCGCCGACGGTACGACCGCCGATGGTACGGCCACCGGAAGCACTGACGGCGAACGGCTCACGCAGGCGCAACAAGAGCGTGTCAGGAAGCAACTCGAAGAGGCGGCCCGGCAGACACCGGCCGGACAAGAGGTCAGTGCGGAGGAGATACGGGCGCGCGAGGCCCAGGCGCAGATCGCGGCGTTGCGGGAGACGATCGACTATGTGCCGATCGATGACCTGTTGGCCGTTGGTTTGGAGACCTTCCGCGATCCCGCCGAGCCGGGGCGGGTCTATTTCCGCATCGGAATCCAGCCGCGCACCGACAAGCAGGTGCCGGTCATCGCTAAAGACATTGTCTTCGTGCAGGACGTTTCGGCCTCGATGACGGAGGAACGCATGGTCTTCTGTCGGCGCGGCATGGCGGCGGCGCTCCGAACCCTCAATCCGGGCGACCGCTTCAACGTTGTCGCATTCCGTGATACATTCGAGACCTGCTTTAAGGAGTGGGGTGTTGCCTCGACCGAAAATCTTGTCAAAGCATCTGCATTCGTGGATGGTATGCGCGCCTTCGGTCAGACAGACCTCTTCGGTTCGCTGCGCTCGCTGATACGGCTGCCGCGCGATCCTCGACGCCCGATGATCGCAGTGGTCGTTACGGACGGCAAGCCGACCGCTGGCCTTACGGAGAGCGCCAAAATCATCGGCGAGTTTTCCAAGATCAACAGCGGCATGATTTCGGTCTACATGTTCGGCGTCCAGAGCAAGGCCAATGTCTATTTGCTCGATATGCTCACTTACTGTAATCGCGGCATGTCAACCGTCATGCATCAGGGTAACCGTTGGGATCTGCCTGCGGCGTTCCAGCCGGTCTATGAGGGGGTGCGCTATCCCGTGATGGGGGACATCACGGTGGTTTTCGACTCGGCATCGAAGTGCGAGGTGTACCCCAGAAACACGTCCAACCTCTACAAGGGCCGCCAACTGGAACTGTGCGGTGTCTGTCCAGAAACCACGGAGGAATTGGTTTTTCAGGTGCGCGGTTTGGCATCAGACAAAGGCTATGATTCTATCTTCCGGCTCAGCATGTCGCGTCATGCCAAACTCGGGTCAGCCGCTTTGAAGCAGCGCTGGGCGAACCAGAAGATGTACCACCTCGTGGCGGATTATTCGCGCGAGGCGCGCCAGCAAGTGATGGCCGAGATGTTGAAAGTTCATACGCATTACGGTGTGCCGATCCCTTATGAATCCGAACTGAAGTGACCGCCATGATCTCATACAAGCTCGTGATGCCTGAACACATGAACCAATATGGTGCGTTGTTCGGCGGTAATCTGCTGAAGTGGGTGGACGAGACGGCATGGATGGCGGTCAGCCTTGATTACCCCGGAGCGCGTTTTGTGACGATCGGCATGGACCGCGTCGAGTTCAAAAAGAGTGTCTCCGGCGGATCGATCCTGCGCTTTGAGATTGTCCGCCAGCGGGTCGGCCGTACTTCAGTCACATACGAAGTCCATGTTTCGCGGCGCGAATTGCATCAGAGCGTGGAGGACGTGATCTTCAGTACCGACATCACGTTCGTACGGGTCGACGAAAACGGCGAGAAGATACCGGTTTTTGCTGCGTGTGGTGCGCACTGTCAGACCGAGGCAACTCCTCCCAGCAGAGGTACAGGATGTCAGGCCGAAACAGAGAGGTGATCCGTTGTGGCATCTGCCCGAAGGCATGTCGTATCCCGCCGGGATTCAGTGGTGAATGCCGGGTTCGGATGAATCTGGACGGGCGGCTGGTGGCGGTGACGTACGCGCGTCCATGCGCGGTGCATGTGGATCCAATGGAGAAAAAGCCACTGTTTCATTTTTTTCCGGGCGAGATGATTTTGTCGCTTGGTTCGGCTGGGTGTAACCTGCATTGCAAACACTGCCAGAACGCGGATCTTTCGCAAGGCAATCCGGAGGATATCACGGCTTTTGACCTGCCGCCGGCGGCACTTCCCACGCTGGCGAAAAAACATGGCTGCGCCCATGTGGCGTATACCTACAATGAACCGCTGATCAATTATGAGTATGTGCGCGACTGCTGCATCGCCGCGCGCGAGGTCGGGCTGCGCAATGTGCTGGTGACAGCCGGATACATCAATGCGAAACCGCTGGCCGCGTTGCTGCCTTATGTGGATGCGGCGAATGTCGATATCAAGGGGTTCAGCGAGGACTTTTACCGAGAGGTGTGCGGGGCCAGTTTGGCGCCGGTGCTGGCAACCGTCCAGCGGATGCTTGAGGCGCGCGTGCATGTGGAGATCACGAGTCTGGTGATCCCGACGCTTAACGATTCGGATGAGATGCTGGACCAGCTTTTTGGATGGGTGGCCGAGTACGCCGGTGCGGAGATACCATTGCATCTCTCGCGGTTTTTTCCGGCGTTCCGCATGACGCATCTGCCGCCCACGCCGCTGGCGACGCTACTGCGGGCGCGGGAGCGCGCCAAAGCTGCGGGCCTCAAGCATGTGTATGTGGGCAATGCCGAGGTGCCGGACGGTGACGACACCTTCTGCGCGGGCTGTGGCGCGCGCGTGGTGACGCGCCAGCGGTATGTAGTGACCGCCAACCGCATCAAGCCGGACGGTGGCTGTATGGCGTGCGGCAGGCCGGTCTATGGAGCTTGGTCGTGACGCGCGCGATGCGTTTCACGCGCCGCGGCTTCTTGTTGTCGCTGGTGGCGGCGATGCTGTGCCGCCAGCGGCGGATGCGCGTGTGCCGTCTGGATGACGCGCGTGTGCGGCAAATGGCCAAGTGGGCGGGTTGAGCGCGGGAGGGAATGATATGCGCAGGATACTGCCGGGAGTGGTGTCGATTGTATGTGCGGTCGCGATGGTGGGCTGTTCGGGCGAGCGGCCACGGTCGCCAAATCAGGAGGATGTGCCAATGAAAAAAGTAATGGTGTCGCCGTTGGCGGGCCGCTGGTTTCAGGATAGTGAACGCGCATTGCGTGATGAGATCGCGGAGTTGTGCAAAGGCATCACAGTCGTGCGCAAAAAAAATGTGTGCGCGGCGGTGGTGCCGCATGCGGGTTACCGCTTTTCAGGACGTGTGGCGGCAGGAGTTTTTCTGCGCATTGACCCCAAACCGATCGACCGTATTGTGGTGATGGGGCCCAGCCACTACGTGGGGATGCACAACCGGGTCAGTATTCCGGATGCGACGCATTTCCGCACACCGCTCGGTGAGTTGCCGGTAGACACGGCGTTCGTGAAGCGTGCGCGGGCATTGCCCTTCGTCACACAGGAGCCGCAGGCACATACACAAGAGCACAGCGATCAGATCCAGTTGCCGCTCATTCAAGCGTGTCTGGCCACCAACATCCCGGTCGTGTGCATGGTGTGCGGGCAGTTCGATCCCGGGAATCTCCTGAAGGCGGCCGCCGCGTTCAGAGAATTGCTGGATGACCGCACGCTTGTGGTCGCGAGTTCGGACTTCACGCATTACGGTGCGAACTACGGGTATGTGCCGTTTACCAATGATGTGCAAAACAAGATCGAGACGCTGGACATGGGAATCTTCGACCTGTTCGCGCGCAAGGATCTTGATGGTTTTCTGAAACGGCTGGATGAGACCGGCGCCACGGTCTGCGGACGCGATCCGCTGGCGTTCCTGTTGGCGATGATGCCGGAAAACGCCAAGGTCGAACGCACGGCTTATGAAACATCGGGACGGCTTACGCATGATACGCGGAATTCGGTGAGTTATCTCGGGGCGCTGGTGACCGGGACGTGGGACACGCCTGCAAAAAAGGTTCAGCCAGCCGTAGCGAGTACAGAAAAAATCCCCGACGAAGATTGCGATTGGCTGTTGGCTTGGGCGCGTGAGACCCTTGAAGATGCCTTCAAGAGCGGTGAACGACGCGCGGCCTTGCGCGAGCCTGCGGCCTTGACGGATGGGCTGCGCGCGATGCGGGGCGGGTTCGTGACGCTGAACAAGCGGGGCGAGTTGCGCGGTTGTATCGGCGAGATCGTACCGCGTCGCGAGATCTGGAAGGTCGTGCGCGAGCAGGCGCTCAATGCGGCGTTTCATGATCCGCGTTTTCCGTCGCTTACCGAAAAGGAACTCAATGAGATTGATATTGAGATCTCGATGCTGACTCCGCCGCGTCCGGTGGCATCGTGGCGTGACATTGTGATCGGCAAGCATGGGATGGTATTGACCAAGGGCGGGCGTAGCGCGGTATTCCTGCCGCAGGTCGCGCCGGAGCAGGGGTGGGGCCTCGAAGAGACGCTCACGCACCTTGCCATGAAGGCCGGGCTCTCTCCGGAGGCGTGGCGTGAAGGCGCGGAGTTCTTGGTGTTCGAAGCGCAGGTGATTCACGAGAAGGCCGGACAGAGACGGTAGTCAGTGCGATCAACGGGATGGGGATGAAATTTAGGATTTAGGAGTTAGGAGTTAGAAGGCAAGGAGAGTGGACGATGAAACGAGGACTGGCGGGGATCGTCTGTTGCCTGGCGATATGCATGGGCTGTGAATCGACGCGATCGGTGCATCAGGTAGAGGCGGTTAGCGCGCCTTGCGATTGGCAAGGCGCGCGCTGGATCGGTGATGGTCTGCCACAGCCGGAACGCGACGAGGATTTTTACAAAGACGACCCCGCGCCGATCTTCCGCCGTCGCTTCCCCGTTACGAAAAAGGTGGATGCGGCGCACCTGCATGTGGTCGGTCTGGGCCTGTATGCAGCGACATTAAACGGCGTGCCGCTGCATGACGGACTGGCACCGCTGTGGACACCGTTCGGCGCACGTGTTTTGTACGACACCTATGATGTGTCGAAGGCGGTTCAACGCGGTGACAACGAGATACGGATAGCATTGGGCAACGGATGGTACAACCCCTTGCCGCTACGCATGTGGGGACGATTCAATCTGCGTTCGGTGTTAGCGGTCGGGCGGCCTTGTCTGATCGCCAAACTGGACGTGCGTTACGCGGACGGATCGCGTGAAGAGGTGGTGAGCGACACAACGTGGCAAGTCGCAACGGGTGCGGTGGTGCGCAACAGTTTGTATCTGGGGGAAACGTACGATGCGCGGCGCGAGGGTGAGTTGACATGGCGACCGGCGGTGGCCGTTGCCGGTCCTGCCGGTGCGTTGCAGCCGCGTCTGGCACCGCCGGTCTGCGTATATGAAACTTGGCGGGCGAAGCAGGTGACCGAACCGACGCCTGGTGTGTACGTGGTGGATATGGGACGGAATTTCGCCGGGGTAGCGCAGATTAATCTGGGTGTCGGCGTGCGCGGTGAACGGGTTGTTTTCCGTTACGGCGAGTTGCTGAATAAGGATGGTACGGTCAATGGGTTGACGGGCGTGTGCGGTCAGATCAAGCGCGCGGGGATGGGCGGCGCGGGAGCCCCGGCCGTGGCAGAGCAGCGGGATGAGTACATCAGGCGTGGCGGCGAACCTGAGCGCTATCGGCCGCGGTTCACGTGGCACGGCTTCCGATATGTCCAGATCGAAGGCTTGGCGTCACGCCCGCGACCGGAGGATGTGACGGCGTTTGCGTTGGCCTCGGCTGTCAAAGACGCTTCGCGTTTCGAGTGCTCGGATCCCATGCTGAACAGGTTGCATCGTGTGTGTCGTGATACGTTTTTGGGCAATCTAATGGGCGTGCAGTCGGATTGTCCGGCGCGCGAACGTTTCGGTTACGGTGCGGATATCGCTGCCACGACGGAGGCGTTCATCTTTCAGTTCGACATGCGGGCTTTCTATGCGAAGACGATTCAGGACTTCGCGGATGAAGCGGCGCACGACGGATGGTTCACGGAGACCGCGCCGTATGTCGGCATTGCGGATCGCGGGTTCGGCGGACGGTCGGGACCGATCGGCTGGACGGTCGGCGTGCCGGTGATGATGCGCGACCTTTACCGATATTACGGTGACCGTGAGGTCATCGCGCGTCACTATGAGGCCTGTGCGCGTTACCTTGAATTGGTGAAAGGCAAGTGCCCGGATCTGATTGTGCCGCGTTGCATCGGCGATCATGAGGCGCTGGAAAAAGCACCCGAGCCGCTGACGGCCACAGCGCATTTTTATCAATGGGCGCGGCTGGTCGCGGACTTTGCAGCGATTCTCGGCAAACCGGAAGAGGCGAAAAAATTTGATGCGTTGGCAGACGATATCCGTTCGGCGTTTCAAAAGAAATTCGTGGCGGGCGGCAAGGTGGGGCAGGGGCGTCAAGGCGAACAGACGTTCGGGTTGTATCATCGGTTGATTCCGGAAGCGGATCGTCCGGCGGCGCTTGAGATTTTGCGCAAGGATATCGAGGCGCATGGCGGCGCGTTGACGACCGGTATTTTCGGTACCAAATACCTGCTGGATATTTTGAGCACGGAGGGGCTGGAGGAGTGGGCGGGTAAACTCGCGGTACGGAGTGAATTCCCGGGCTGGGGGTACATGCTGGACAACGGAGCGACAACCCTGTGGGAAACGTGGAAGCCGTCCGATAACACTTACAGCCAAAATCATCCGATGTTCGGATCGGTGGATGAGTGGATGATGAAGCATGTGCTGGGCATCGAGGTGCCTGATGATGCCGTAGGCTGTAACAAGGTCATGATCCGGCCAAAGCCTGTGGCGGGGCTGACGTGGGCGCGCGGTAGCTACGACACACCGCACGGGCCGCTACGGGTGGATTGGAAGCTCGATGCCGGTCAGATGAAGCTGACGGTCGAGGTGCCGGACGGCGTGCGCGCCCGTGTTTGGCTGGCGGCTGAAAAGAAGTGGGTTGAAGCCCGTACCGGAAAAAATCAGTGGTGACGTCGATCCCCAAAATAAAACTATACGACACGCACGCACACTTTGACGGTTCTCCGTTGGAGACGCTGACGATCATGGAACGGGCGCTTGCCGCTGGCGTGGGGCGCTTGGTGGCGGTGGGAGGCAGTACGTCGTTAAATGTGGGGGCGATCGCGGTGGCGGATGCTTTTCCGGAGCGCGTGCGGCTGGCGCTCGGCTTCGACCGCGATCAGACGACGGACGCATCGCCGGAGGTGTATATCGAGACGTTGCGCAGTCTGGCGGCGGTGAATACACTGGCTGCGGTGGGCGAGACCGGATTGGATTTCCACTATCACCCCGGGACGGCTGAGGCGCAACGCGCACTTTTCCGCGCCCAGTTGCTGTTGGCCGATGAATGGCAATTGCCGGTGATCATTCACACGCGCGAGGCGGAAGAAGCCACGCTAGAGGTGCTGGACGAAACGCCGTGGCGCGGCGAGGGGTTGCGCGGCGTCGTGCATTGTTTCACGGGTGACAAGACCTTCGCGGAGCAACTGATCGAGCGTTCGCTGGCCATCAGCTTCAGCGGCATCGTGACTTTCCGCAACGCCGACATGCTGCGCGAAAGCGCGGCGTTTGTGCCGGACGAGCGGCTACTGATCGAGACGGATTCACCGTTTCTGGCACCGGTGCCTAAACGTTCGCTGCGCAATGAACCGGCTTTCGTGGTACACGTCGCCGAATGTCTGGCGGAGGTACGCGGTTCAACCGTTGAACACATCGCCGCAGTCACGTATGAGAATGCGGTGCGGCTATTCGGGAGAGGCACTGTTTGGTGAACCATGAAACACATGAAACTCCATGAAAATTGGAGACATCCCTCGGCATTCTTAGTGGTTCCAGAAAATTTTCGACGCTCAAGCAAGTGCGCAAAATCTGGAGTGCGGTGACAAGAGCCGCGCTGTGCGCGGGTCGCGGTACCGCTTTCCCTCCGCGCACAGCGCGGAGGGCGGCTCGCGGTAAGATGCCCGAGCCCACTAAATACCTGTCCCTTATTAGTAAAATTTTTAGGGTTGACTTCCCCCCCCCCCCCCCCCCTGCGTACCAACTGTGGGGTCGGGGGTTTGCCGGCCTACCCTACGGGATGGTAGGGAAAAAAAGGAGTAACTATGCAAACGCGAAACACAATGTGGTTTCTTCTGGTAGCAATGGCCGTAACTGGAAGGCTAGTCGCTGCTGACTACACTTGGATGGCGTCTCCGCTCAGTGCAAACTGGTTGCTGGACGCAAACTGGAATTCGGGAGCTGCTTGGGCAGATGGTCATGTCGCCGTCTTCGGCACCTCGAGTACGAAAAATATCAACCTCAACGGCAACGCGACGGCCTCGGGCGTAACGGTGACGGCGGCGGACTACACACTGGGCGGCAACGGCACACTCACGCTCAACGGGCCTTTCAACGTCTCGGCCGACGTTACAGCCACAGTCACGGCGCCCCTTGCCTCCACGAGCCAAGCTGAGGACGGCACCACGCGTTTCGCGAAACGCGGTGATGGGACGCTCGTAGTGAAAGGGAATGCGAGCCCAAACGTCTTCTACCGCATGGCCACCCACGGCGGTACGCTCGCCCTTGACGGCGGCGTCCACGAAATCGCCTGCGCCTCCACGTCTCCCGGAGCCAACATCGTGCCGCTCTTCATGGAGCGGGAGGGCCGTTTGCTGGTAGAGGGCGGCGCGCAACTGGTGTTTACGGGCACCAGCGGCTATATCTCAAACCCCGGCGGCGACCTGGTGGTGACGAACGGCTTCGTTGATGCCTGGAACGTGGGTGAGTTCCTGAACGGCTTCGCCGACCAGAACACGGCTGTGCCCGCCGCGACGATCTCGCGCATCACCCTGCAGGACGCGGGAGAGATGCGCGCCAAGGTGATCCGTCTGGGGAAGGTCGTACGTAGTGCCTCCTACTATGGACCCGAGTACGGCACGATCCATCTGCGCGAGGGTGGCACGTTGTGCGTGCGTGGTTTCACGATGGACATTAGCGGTTCCGGCTTCTGCGGTGCCCTTGACTTCGAGGGCGGCAGGCTAGTCATCACGAACGACATGACGGCGGGTAAAGAAACGTATCCCTTCAGCAATGCGTACAAGGGCCACTGGACGAATGTGCTGCTGCGTGTGCATGAGGGCGGCGTCCATCTGGCGCTGAGCGGTTTGGCTCAAGCTTCGTTCCTCTACGTCCCGTTCATCAGCGCGGCGGAACATGACGGCGGATTCCACTTTTACGGTGGAGATGACTGCTACATCAGGGCCACCAACACGTTCAACGGCGGGCTACATCTGGACGGCTCCGGAATCTTGGCCATCGGGCAAGATTCGGCAATGGGCGTGGTACCTGCCACGCCCGCGCCGAGCGTGTTCTTCAACAGTTCGGCGGCCAGACTGCACTTCGACAGCGGCGACTGGTCGGTGAACAAAAACCGCGACTTCATCATCAACACCAACATCACCGCGCAAATCGGTGTGCAAGACCAGTGCCGCACCCGCATAGCCGGCGTCATCACCGGCCACGGCGATGGCGGCCATCTGTGTACGCTGCACGCGATCAGCCGCTGGCCTGGATGCCTGGAGATTGGCCCGGCGGATGAGCGCACGAATACGATCGGCAGACTGCGTGTGGAAGGCCATCTGCGCCATGTGGCGGGCACCACGCTGATCACATCGAACGCCCCGGGAAAAATAAGCGCCAACGCCCCGTTTTACGTCGCGGGCAACGGTTCATCGTACCAGTCAAACATGGGGGTCTTCGAGGTGGCGGGCGGAACCGTCAAGGTTACGCAGTCCTGCTTCATGGATGTAAAGCAATACGGACAGGTGATCGTGACGAACGGTCTGCTCGATGCGTGGAACACGGCCGAGTATCTGAATGCACATCCCAGCCCCGCACGCCTGATCGTGGGCGGGAACGGCACGATGACGTGTAGGCTGTTGCGCATCTCCCAGTGCGACAGGCGCGGTGCGAACGGCGAGCCCCGCGCTGAGGTAAGCGTGACAACGGGCGGTGTGCTGAAGCTCGATAAGTTCCGGGTCGATTCCGCTAATGCACCTCACAGTTGCGGTATCCTCAATCTGGATGGCGGCGTGGTCGTGTCGCAACGCAACGAGGAGAATTTCCTGGGCGAATCCGGAACGTCGGCTCTGGAGACCACCTGGCAGTCGAAAATTCTAGTGCGGGCCGGCGCAGGCGGCGCGATTATCGATACGGAAGCCTACACCGTCACCGTGAAAGCCCCGCTCCGTTCGGGTGCGGCGGCGGATGGCGGCCTCGTGAAGCGGGGCGCTGGCACACTCATAATGGCGAGTACGAACAGCTACAACGGCGCGACGCGCGTGGAGAGCGGCCAGCTCGTCTTCACGCACGTGGACGGCCTGCCGCCCGGGGCGCTGGAGTTCTCGGCAGGCGCGGTGGCGAGCGAGGATAAGACGACGCCACACCTTGTGGCAAAGTCCTGGGCGGGCAACACCGTGCGCCTCACCGACGCCGCCAACCTCCCCGACACGTTCACGGGGGAGAAGATACTGGCCACGTTCACCGTGCCGCTGACCGCCACGCCCGCGCTTGAGCTGGTAGATGCGGACGGCAACACGGTGAGTGCGAGCGCGTGGAGAGTGAGTGTGTCCAGCGACGGCACCTCTCTGCTGCTGAGCGACTATCGGGGCACGATGATTTACGTGCGCTGACCTCCGCGCCACCTCCGCGCACAGCGCGGAGGTGCGCCGGTTTTCTGGTTTCGAGTTTCAGTCATTGCTAGGGTTTTAACGCCCGCTTCGTAAGCTGGCGAGAAAGGTGTGTATCGTGAAACGTAAAACGTGTGTGATATTGGCGGGGTGGTTGTGCTGTGCGGGGCTGTTGGCGCGCGAACCGGTATGGGTTTTCAATAACGGCCCCGACGTTCGACTGATGTCGGTCGGTCAGGGGCAACTCTGCCCTGAAGTCGGTCTCACCAAACTGGTGCCGACCGGCACCGACCTGACCGTGACGATGCCGATGCGCGCGGCGGATGCGTTTCCGGCCGCAGAACGCCCCTTCTTTGCCCTGCGTTACAAATACCGCACCGCAGTACAGCGCGCCGGACTGTTTTTCACGACCGACACGCTGACCTATCTGTCCGACAAGAGCTACTCGCCGTTCCCGGTGGTCGGTGACAACACTTGGCGAACGGTGATCGTTGATATGCGCACCTTCGCCCACAAGGCGTGGAGCGGCACGGTCACCAGTTTCCGCTTCGACCCGATCAATCCCAGCACCACGGATTCCGTCTGCGAAATCTCGCGCTTTGGTTTCTTTCCCTCGCGTGAGGCGGCGCAACGCTTCCTCGATGCGGCTGTGGACGCGGCCGACTACTCGCAGCCTACGCGGTTCCTCGAGCCGATGCAACAGGTGCAGATTCCCGGCGGCTGCCTGTCTGACGGCTATGATCGGAATGACTACCTGCTGCGTTCAACCGAGGTGGCGCAGCCGTCTGAAATAACAGTCGTTCGCTTTCAGCCGAAGGACGGCAGCGGCGAACGGGTGATCCCGTTTTGCGATACCAACCGTCGCGGCTATACGCGGTTTGTCGCGCGCCTGCCCGGCACCTACCGGCTCGCGGAGGGCGCGGTGGCCCTGGACGATATCGCGGGCCTTGAAGAGCCGGCGCGCCAAGCCATCAGGTTCGTGGTCGCCCGGGAGCTACTCAGCGCGGCTGACGCGCGCGTGTTCCGTCCCGAGGCGGCGATCTCCGAGGCCGATTGGACGCGGGCGCTTACGCGGTTGCGCGATGGCGGCATCGAGGTGGTCGCACCCGCCCGGCCGTCCAGCCGCGCCGAAGCGGCCACTGTGCTTCAGTCGTCTGTCAAACAGGTATTGGGCACGGCCATTGATTCGCCCTACACCCATGCGTATCTGACCCGCGACCGTATCCGCATCGGCGCCTGGGTCAATCTGAGAGCCGAGGCGATCACGGACGACTTTATCGCCACCTATCGTTCTGCGGGTTTCGATTGGATCATCGCTAACGGCACACTTGCGGGGGGGGGGCGTCGCGAATGGCTGTTGCGTGAGTGTGACCGGCACGGCGTGGAGCTGATTCTAGGTGACGGCGCTTACCGTAATGCGGCGGTGGCGACAGCGGACTATTACGACCATCCGAGCTTTGCCGGCACCTACGTTAAGGATGAACCCGGAACAGACCAATATGCCGAGCTAGCCAAAATCTGCAAAGCCTACCGTCGCGACACCCAAGGCAAGCTGCCCTACATCAACCTGCTGCCGATGTACGCCAACGCCGCCCAACTGAAGTTCGGGGCGCATGCCGCAGCCATTGAGTATTACGATCCTGATCCCGGCCTCTACAAGAAGTACTGCGACTCGTTCTGCCAGATGTTCGATGAGCCCTACATCTGCACCGACATTTACCCGCTCAACTGGTCGCAGGGGCGGCGGACCACCTACAAAGAGTATTGCGAATCGATCAACGTCATCGCGCGTTCAGCGCGCGAGCACGACAAGGACTTCTGGTGCTGCATTCAGACGTTTGCCTGGGTGCCGAGCAAACGAACGCCGACAGAATCCGAGTTCCGCTGGCAGTCCTACTGCATGCTTTCCTTCGGCTGCAAAGGTTTGTTGTGCTGGACTTACGCTGGCAACAAGCCGGAAACCCCCTCGCTGGTGTCGATGCAGGGCAAGCGCCAAAACGCTTGGTACGACGCTGCGACAGTCTTCAAAGAGATCGCGCTCATCTCAGACGCCTTTGTAAGTTACAAGAATCTGGGCGCGATGAGCCACGGCTGTTCGGACGCCACCCCGTACCTGAAGTTCAGCCAGCCGCTCGAACGTTTTTCCGCCATCGAGCGGATCGAGTGCGAACAGCCGCTGTTGATCGGATGCTTCGAAGCCAAAGAGGGGACGGGCAGCGCGTTGACGGTGGTGAATATGAGCGAGTTGGAGACGCTTCAGACGGCGCATGTCAAACTTCGGTTGCGCGGCTCGCGCGTCATTGCCTGGCCGCGTGGCCAGCGTGTGGAATGGAAGCCCGACAACAACGGCCTTACGATGCTGACACTGGCACCGGGTGAGGGCATCTTCTTGGAAGTTGGGGACAAGCCATGCGATTTGAAGAGCCCCTTCAGGGCACGTTAGCGCGGGGTGACGGTACTCAGGGCTATGGTGCATCCGGCCCTTTGGGCCGGCGGTGAGGGTGCAGGAACTACAGAAGGCCTTCGCCAAGACCTGAGGTTATAGGCAAGGATTTGGAACTTAGGATGACTGCCGCCGGACAAAAAAGCTTCTATCCAACTCCGCGCACAGCGCGGAAGGCGGCTCGTGAGGACACTCGCCCTCCACCAAGCCTCTGCGAGAAAATCAAAAAAACCTCTGCGTCTCTGCGCCTCTGCGTTAAATAATTAGGAAAGTTGCGATACGCGGTTATATCAGAGTGATTGGCGTTTCTTCGCGGGTGGTGAGATTTTTGCGTTTGGCGCTACCGGCGGCGACATCGTCCGGGCCGA
>ERZ795058.1884-NODE-1884-length-26555-cov-33.174755_pt1 | contig 26555 bp, 21 predicted proteins | sample MGYA00375142_ERZ795058 | MGnify/ENA primary metagenome ERZ795058 (study PRJEB30187, sample SAMN05720210) | activated sludge metagenome | isolation source: anaerobic digester from wastewater treatment plant | place: Japan | collected 2015-04-20 ... | reverse complement strand
GAAGTGGATGGAATAAAAATTCTTCCCGTTGCCGAATTCCTTTCTTCACTCTGGGTAGGAGAGTGGAATAAATAGGAATAAATAGGGACTGTTCCCCGAACAGTCCGAAAAGCGGTGAGATGTTTGCATAACTACAGCAAACCAACAATGTTGTCATTCCCGCGAAGGCGGGAATCCAGGAAAATGGAGATGTAGGGCGGGCCTTGAGGCCCGCCGCCGGCGCAACTGAATGTACGCCCTACAAAAACCAAAATTAAACAGGCGCTGTCCCTATTTATTTTTCCCAGTAAAATTTGATTTTCCCACGCCCCTGTGTTACACGTAAATCACGTACAAGGAGGGCTTGGCCTTGAAACAGAATATCACCATCAGCCTTGATAAGGATCTGATTCGGAAAGGAAAATTGCTGGCGGCCCAGAGGGGAACGTCTCTGAATAGGCTGTTGCGCCAGGAATTGGAACGAATCATCCAGAACGCAAGACACTACGACACTGCGAAACAAAAGGCGATTTCAGCGATGAAGGCAGGTTTTTATTCCTGTACGGATCGTTATCCCGACCGGGAAGAAGTTCATGAGAGATAGGAGCTTTGTCGACACCAATATCCTCGTTTATGCGCACGATTTAAGCGCCAAAGCCCGTCATGACAGGGCTTTTTCTGTCGTCGAAAGGCTATGGGAGGAGGAATCAGGGGTCATCAGTACGCAGGTCCTTCAGGAGTTTTATATTACCGTGACCCGCAAGGTGAAGGAACCGTTGAAACCGGCTGATGCGAGAGAAATCGTCAGAAATTACCTTGCCTGGCCTGTTCAGGTCAATGATCCGGAGATGACGATTCAGGCCTCTGAAATCGAGGAGAAGAACGGCATTTCTTTTTGGGACGCGCTGATCGTCGCAGCGGCCCTTCGTTTAAAGGCGAAGCGAATTCTCACCGAGGATTTGAATCACGGACAGGTCATCGAGGGCATCGTTATTGAAAACCCATTGCTTAAATAAATAGGGACAGCACCTATTTATTTTGAACTTTGAACATAGAACATTGAACTTTCTTAATAAATAGGCGCAGTCCCTAATTTATTACAAAGGTGAATAGTGAATAACAGATCTGACAATTCTTTCGAAAAACCAAGGCGTTCTTTTGGGGCGCGGCTGTTATATGATTTGACGCATACGTCGGCGCTCAGCCGCTTTTTGTTTTTTCTGCTGGCCGACATCCTCATCGCCGCGCTTTCGCTGTTCCTCTCTTTCCTCGTTCATTTCGACTTCAATCTGCAGGTGCCGTATGCGGAGCTGCTGCGGGAAGTCCTTATCTTCTTTGTGGTTTTGAAGATCGGCTTCTTCGCGATTTTCCGCGTTTACAGGATCACGTGGCGCTACGTGGGCGTGGCGGAGCTGATGAACATTGTGCTCGCGGTTGTCGTGGCCGAGATGGCGCTGCTGATTTTGAGTCTGCCCAACAGTTTTTTCCACCTGCCGATCACGGGGCTGGCCAAGCGGATCTTCCTGGTGGACGGGTTCTTCACGCTGGCGTTTGTTTCCGGCCTGCGCATTTCCAAGAAGCTTTACATGGAGGTTCTTCGGGAGAAGGGGACCGGGCGGAAGGGGAAGAACACGCTGATCATCGGCGCGGGCAATACGGGGGAAATGCTCATCCAGGATATGGCACGAAACGGCTTTGCGGATTTCTACCCCATTGGCCTTTTGGACGATGACCGGATGAAGGTCGGGGCATACATCCATGGCGTGAAGGTGCTGGGCGGGCTGGGGAAGCTGGAGGAGCTGATCGGGCCGCTCAAGGTGGAGATGGTGATCATCGCCATTCCGTCGCTAGATCACAACACGATGCGCAACCTGTATGACGCGGCGCGAAAGCTCAAGGTCGCCGTCAAGGTGGTGCCCCGGATATATGATTTTGACAAGCCGGACATCAACCTGAAGGGGCTGGAGGACATCAGCATCGAGGACCTGATCGGGCGGCAGGTGATCAAGGTCGATTACCGGGGCATCCGGAGTTTTATCGAAGGAAAGACGGTGCTGATCACGGGGGCGGGCGGCTCGATCGGGATGGAGATCGTGACGCAGGTGTGCGCGTTCGGGCCGCGGCGGGTGGTGCTCTTTGAGATTGACGAGACGGAGCTGCACAACCTGTCGCTTCGGCTGGAACGGCTGTTTCCGCATCTGTCCGGGGAGATCGAATACGTGACGGGCGACGTGCGCGACGAGGCGCGTGTGCGGGAGGTTTTCGGGCGATGCCGGCCGGAGATTATCTTCCACGCGGCGGCCTACAAGCATGTGCCCATGATGGAATACAATCCGCGGGAGGCGGCAAAGGTCAATATTTTCGGGACGTTCAACATTGCGCGGACGGCTGTGGAATGCGGGACGGAAACGTTTGTGATGATCTCGACGGACAAGGCCGTGCGCCCGACCAGTGTCATGGGCGCCACCAAGCGCATGGCGGAGTTTATCTGCCGCGCCTTCGGCGAAAAAAGAGAGGCGATAGGCGATAGGCTATGGGCGATAGGGGAAAAAGCAGCGATAGGCGATGGGCAAGGGGCTATAGGCGATAGGGAAAAAGAAACGAGCAATGAGCAACGAGCGACCACCCCCTGCACCCCCGCCAGCGGGGGACATAGTAGTGATGTCATTCCCGCGCAGGCGGGAATCCAGGAAAATGGTGATACAAAATTCATGTCCGTCCGTTTCGGCAATGTCCTGGGCAGCCGGGGGAGCGTTCTGCCGCTTTTCCTGGAGCAGCTAAAGCACGGCGGGCCGTTGACCGTGACGGACCGGGAAATGAAGCGCTACTTCATGACGATCCCGGAGGCGGTGTCCCTGGTCCTGCAGGCGTCCATCCTGGGGCAGGGCGGCGAGGTCTTCGTGCTGGACATGGGCGAGCCCGTGATGATCGTGAACATCGCCGAGGAGCTGATCCGCCTCCACGGCATGGAACCCTACCGGGACATCGACATTCAATTTACGGGCCTGCGCCCGGGCGAGAAGCTCTTCGAGGAGATCCTGACGGCGGAAGAAGGCACCGATGCGAGCTGCCACGAAAAGATCTTCGTCGCCCGCAACAGCGAAAGATATACTATGGATGAACTATTCGGAATTCTTGCCGAATTCACCGCCGCCGTCCGCGACCCCTCCGCCTCCGCCGACGAAAACATGAAGAAGCTGCTCAGGAAGTATGTGAAGTACTACGAGAAATAGTGGATGGTGGATGGTAGAAAAAGCGCGTAGCTCTTAGAAGAAAGCAATGAGCGATGAGCAACCACCCCCTGCACCCCCGCCAGCGGGGGACAAGAGCGCGGAGGCTGTAGGGCGCGGTCCCCGAGCGCGCCGCTTTTCGGACTGTTCGGGGATAACCTAATTGAGGAGAAAAACAATGAAACAGAAATTATTTTTGATACTGGCTGTGGTCTCTTTCTTTGTTTTTTCGGTTGGTCCGGCAAGGGCGGAGGATTCGGATGCCAGCCGGGCGACGCTGGCGGGATTGCAAGGAGTGGCTGTCGTTGTGGAAGACTTGCAGCCCAGTGTGATGAAGTACGCGGCCAAATCGGGCCTGAGCAAGGCGCAGGTTCAGCAGGATGCGGAGAAGATGCTGCGTGACGCGGGCATCCGGATCGTGGCGGGGGAGGACTGGAAGAAAACGCCCGGGAAGCCGTTGCTGTACATCAATATCAATACTCACGAGACGGAAAAGTACTGGTACGCCTATGACATCAAGGTGGAGCTGCGGCAACTGGCGACGCTGGATGCAAATCCGCAGTTGAAGACTCTGGCGACGACCTGGTCGATAAATATAACGGGCCAGGCGAATATCGGTACGCTGAATGTGATCCGGAAGGACGCCGGGGTGATGGTGGGACGCTTCGTGCAGGCGTGGAAGGCCAATCATAAATAGTGGATGGTTGATAGTGAATGGTGGATAGCGCCCCTCGACAGGCTCGGGGTGACAATCCTCACCTGTTTCAATTTTTATTGAAAATTTGTCGCGGCGGTGCTACGTTGTAACACACAAGGAGGTTGGTCGTGAATCAAACTCTAACGATAAGAATCCCGGATGATTTGCGAAAAGATTTGCAGGAACTGAGTCGAAGCGAAAATAAACCGGCAAGTGACATCGTGCGCGATTCCTTGAAACGGTATCTGGCCATCCATCGTTTTCGGCAGTTAAGGAATGTAACGCTGCCGTTCGCGGAGGCGCAGGGAATTTTATCGGATGAGGATGTTTTCGGGATAATCTCGTGAAGATTATTCTGGATACCAACGTAATCATTGCCGCTTTTGCCGCCCGCGGACTTTGCAGCGCGGTTTTTGAATTGTGCCTTGACCGGTTCGATGTGGTATTGAGCGAATCGATTCTTCAGGAAACCCGAAATCATTTACATGATAAAATCAAGCTCCCCGTTGCTCAATGCGAAGCGATCATTTCCTATTTGCGTGCGAATTGCTCTGTTTCGCAGGTTGATGATGTGGAGGCATCGGCATGCAGGGATAAGGATGATCTTCATGTCCTCGGCCTCGCGCAGCATGCATCGGCGGATTACATCATCACAGGGGATAAGGATCTGCTGGATTTGGTAAAATACGTGAGCACGATTATTGTAACCCCGAGAGAATTTTGGAAGGTGGCGAGGGGAATAAAGTGAAGAGCGATGAGCGACGAGTGACCTCCCCCTACCCCCTCCAGAGGGGGACACGAACGAGTGGAAATAAATAGGCGCTGTCCCTGTTTTATTCGGCGCACCTAAAGGTACGCCCTACACAAAAGATTCTGTAAATAAAAGGGTGCTGTTGCTATTTTTTATAATATGGTAAGAAGCCAAAAAATCCGATTACAGGAATGAATGAACATGACGGAAAAAGACAGCCGTACCGAGGATGATATAAACTGCCAAAGGGATTTTGATCAGGATGACGAAATCAATCTGCTGGAGCTGTGGCAGGTCATCTGGAACCGCAGGAGGTTCATCGCTTATTTTGTCAGCGCCGTGGTGGTGTTGACGGTCATTGTATCTCTGCTGATGACGAATATTTATGAGTCGAAAGCGGTGATCATGACGGTGGAGTCCAAAAGCTCCGCGAGCGGCGGCGGGATGGCGGCGGCGATGGCGGCAATGGGCGGAGGCCTTGGGGGCATGATCGGCACACCGGAGTCGGCCTCGGCTGTGGAAATATCCACGCTTCTGAAATCCAATATTTTGAGATCGAAGATTATCCAGGAATACAATCTTCTGCCGATTTTGTTCAGCGATCAGTGGGACGAAGAGAAGAAGACATGGAAGAAGGGCGGCATCAGCCTGAACCCGCTGTTTTACGTTTCAAAGTTGATCAAGGCGATCAAACCAGCGGATAAAAAAGCCGTTAAAAAAGAAGAGGGCGTTCCCGATGTGTATGAAGGTTTGCGCGCTCTGGAAGATATTATGAATATCCAGGAAGTCAAGGCCAAGGGGCTTATTGGCAAAGACAATACGATTGTTGTTGCGGCGCAGTTTGATGATCCGGAAATTGCCGCGAGTCTTGTGAATTATTTCCTTGCCGCGCTCAACGACCATATGAGCAAAGAGGCCAAACGGGTGGCGGCGCTCAACAAGAAATATCTGGAAGAGCAGTTGCCGCTCAATTCCGACCCGTTGATCAAGCAGAAGATTTACACGATGATTGCGCAGCAGGTGGAGATGTCCATGATGGCGGAGGTGAAGGAGAACTTTTCGTTCAAGGTGGTCGATCCGCCGATGGTGCCGGATAAAAAGATTAAACCCAAGCGGGCGCAGATGGTGGTGCTGAGTTTTGTGGTTGCGCTGTTTCTGGCCGTGTTTGTTGTGTTTGCACTGGAATATCTGGAGAAAAATAATATTCACATCAAATTCCTGGGGAAAAAATGAGAGAGTTGATGAAGAGATGCAGGGCGGGCCTTTAGGCCCGCCAAACTCGTGTGCAAGGTTTATTTGGCGCACCTGAAGGTGCGCCCTACAAAAGGACTGGATTCCCGCCTGCGCGGGAATGACATTGATGAAATAATTGGGCGCTGTCCCTATTTATGGGAGGGGTTACGTTGTTAAAAAAAATATCAACTATCATCGCGTTAATGATGTTGTTTGTTTTGCAGGCTGCTGTTTGCGTGCAGGCGCAGCAGGCGGGAAGTAGCGCTGCCCCAGCAGCCGCCGCAGCCCCAGCAGTTTCCGGAGCGTCGGCAGCGCCGGCAGCCGGTCAGCCTTCCGGTGTTCCACAGATGACGCCCGGGCAGGCGGCGGCGTATCAAAGCCTGACGCCGACGCAGCAGCAGGCGATCCAGTCGGAGCTGGGCAAATCAGGCGGTCAAATCACGCCGCAGGCAGTCGAGGCGCTGAAGGGCCGTCCGGAGTTTCAAAATATTTCTCCGGTGGAGATTGAAAAGGGTAAGCAGCTTCTGGAACAGCAGGAAAAAGGTCAGGTAAAGGCGCCGGAGAGACAGGGGACGGAAAATCTTGACCGGAAAGTTCCCTGGGCGGAAAAAACGGTTGTTGGCGGGGAGGCCGCCGGGGACAGCCTTTTTGACCGGTCGCGTAAGATCGGGAATTATCAGGACATTTCTCTTAAACTCCAGCTTTTCGGCTCTGAATTTTTTCGGGAATCCGCGGTAAGGGTGGTGACGGATCGAAAAGACATTCCGGTTCCGCTGAAATATGTTGTCGGTCCCGGCGATGAGGTCAAACTGCTGCTGTGGGGTCGTCTGAACGCCCAGTATAATCTGACGGTTGACCGCGACGGCAAGATCACGATTCCGCAGGTGGGGCCGATGTTTGTGGCGGGCATGACGTTTGAGGACATGTCCAAATATCTGATCACGCAGGCGGAGCAGATTGTGGGAACGAACATCGACGTTTCCATGGGCGCGCTGAAGACGATTTCCGTTTTTGTGCTGGGGGACGTCAGGCGGCCGGGAGCCTACACGATCGGTTCTTTTGCCACGATCACGGATGCGCTGGTGATGGTGGGCGGGGCGTCGGATATCGGCTCTCTGCGCCGTATCCAGTTGAGGCGCAACAACAAGCTGCTCACAACGTTTGACCTTTACGATCTTCTGCTCAAAGGCGATAAATCCAAGGATGTGATCCTCCAGTCCGGCGATGTGATTTTTGTGCCGGTGACGGGGCCACAGGTGGGGATTGCCGGCAATGTGAAGCGGCCGGCCATCTATGAACTGAAAGACAGGCACGATCTGCACAGTTTGATTGAATACGCGGGCGGCATCATTCCATCCGCCGATACGCAGCAGATTCAGGTGGAAAGGATTGTCAAGGGCGAAAAGCAGATTGTGGTGGATGTCAACGACAAGCATCTGGAAAAGGCTTTTCATGTGGCGCTTCATGACGCGGATTTGGTAAAGATCTTTTCGATTGTGGACGCTAATGTCAATGCAATCTATCTTTACGGCAATGTAAAGCGTCCCGGAAAATATGAATACAAGGCCGGCATGGCCATCGGGGATATTATCAAACCGGACGGGCTGCTGCCGGAAACACATTACGATTACGCTCTGATCAGGCGTCTGAAGCCGCCTTCCATGGAGACGACGCTGGTTCCCTTTAATCTGGGGAAATTTCTGTTCCATGCCGATCCCGCTAATAATATCGTGCTGCAGCCGCTGGATCAGATCTACATTTTTGACAAGTGGTATCTTAAGGACAGGCCCTACTTTACGATCACCGGAGAGGTTCGCAAAGGCGGGCGGTTTGATATGACGGATAATTTCCGCGTCAAAGACGCGATTCTGGTTGCCGGCCATTTGACAAGAGATGCTTATCTGGATAAAGCGGAAATTTTGCGTAAAAAGAAGGAAGAAAACAGAGGGGATTATCAGACGATATATTTCAGCGTGTCCGGCGCTCTTGACGGAAGCGCCAAAGACAATATCCTTCTGCAGGATGAGGACAAAATCATCATCCATTCAGTACATGAACACGTTTATAAAAAGACCGTGGCCATAGAAGGCGACATTTTAAATCCCGGGACATTTCAGTTTACGGAGAACATGCGGGTTAAAGACCTGGTGTTTGCGGCCGGCAATATTCTGGAGTCCGCTTATCTGGATGATGCGGAACTCACGTCCATGGAGATTGAAAACAACAGGTCTGTTAAACTGATTCAGAAAAATATTAATTTACGGCGCGCCTTGGCAGGCGATGAAGCGCATAATATTCCGTTGAAGCCTTACGACCGGATTTTCGTTAAGAGAATTCTGGACTGGCGCGAGGAGAGATTTGTTGCCGTCGGCGGGGAAGTCAAATTTCCGGGCCGCTATATGGTGAGTAAGGGAGAGAAGTTGTCTTCCATTATTGAGCGGGCCGGCGGCTACACGGATGAAGCGTATCTGCGCGGGGCGGTTTTCACCAGGCAGAAAGTTCGGGAAATGCAGCAGAGAAGTATCGATGAGATCACGGATCGTCTGGAGAAGGAACTTCTGGCCTCGAGTGCCGGTGCGATTTCGGCCGCTCTCAGTGCGGAAGAAGTTCAGGCCCGAAAGGCTGAAATGGAGCAGAAGAAGCTGTTTATCGACAATATGCGAAGATCAAAGGCACTTGGCAGAATGACGATTAGACTTGCGCACTTGCGTCTGCTCAAGGGCAGCGAGTATGATATCGAGATCGAAGACGGTGATTCTCTTGTGATTCCGGAGATAAACAGGAGTGTTGGCGTGGCCGGATCGGTGATGAGCCAGGGAGCGCATATTTACCGGGAAAATGCCGATTATCAGGATTATATCGACATGAGCGGCGGCTACACGCGCTATGCGGACAAGGCCAATGTTTATGTTTTGAAGGTGGACGGCAGCGCCCGCAAGGCTTCCAGTTCTTTCATCGGTTGGAACGACAAGAAAGATCGGCATGAACTGGCGGCGTTTTCCGACACGGACGGCGAATATATCGAACCGGGCGACGTGGTTGCCGTGCCGGAAAACTTTGAAAGAGTCGCCTGGCTGCGGGAAGTTCGCGATATCACTCAAATATTGATGAATACGGCCGTTGCGTCGGGCAACCTTGTGCTGTTGTTCCGGAGCTTCTGAAGACAGTGACGAGCGATGAGTGGAAAGTGAAAAGTGGAAAGACAGGCCAGGGGCGATGGGTAATAGGTAAAAAATGTAGGGCGTACCTTTAGGTGCGCCTGTCTGTAGGGAACGCTCGCGAGCATTCCCTACAGCCGAAAGCCGTAAAACCAGTACAATCCTACTGAAAAATACTTGTTTAGATATAGTTTTTTTTCTTGACAAGGGCAGGCCGGAAGAGGCATATAGCAGTCGAAAATATATAAAGTTTACAATTAAACTAAATCAGGTAACTGTTCATTTAATAAAAATTGAAATGTTAAACAAAAATTCAAGGGTGTAGTTTTTTCGATTTTTGCAAGAACGAGGAATAACACAGGCATAATTAAAAAAAATATCATATGAGAATAAGGGAGGAAATAAAAATGAAAAGGCTGGTTGATTTTGTTGGAGTGATGGCAATGATTTTCTGCCTTGTCGCGTTTGTGCCGTCGATGGCGTTTTGTCAGGCGGCTAGTGGCGCCGGCGCAGGCGGTGGTGCAATTGGCGCTGGTAGTGGCGCAGGTGCCGGGGCTGGTGCAGCAGGCGCAGGTGCGGCAGGCGCTGGTGCCGGTGCGGCAGGCGCTGCGGCTGGTGGTCTTACAGTGGCGGGCATTGGTGCCGGCACGATTGCGACGGCTGCTGCTGTTGTGGCTGCTGGTGTGGCTATCGGCGTTGCGGCGACGGCATCATCGTCCGATACGACCCCGACGCACACAACTCCCGCTCACCCTTAATAGATTGTTTGTTTGGAAAAATGTCAAAAGGCGAAAGCAGACCGTACGATGCGGCCTGCTTTTTCGCCTTTTTTTATAACGGGCTGCGTTGAGATTGCGTCGAGTCTCCTGTTGCAGGGGAAGGCTGAACGCTTTCTGACGCTCGCCCTGCCAGTGTTACCTGGAGTCGAGGGCACTATGATGCAAACACAGACAACATCGTCATTCCCGCGAAAGCGGGAATCCGGGGCATTCTTTTCAATCAATAGTTATGTCTTGCGCCTTTGTGACAAAGGCAGTGCTTTCGCGCGCGCCGCGATGCTGATCCTGATCGTGTTCGTTTTGCTTTTTCCCGCGAATTTCGCGTCGGCTCAAAAGATCGATCCGGCGCTGCAGGAACAGATTTTATCGGCGGCTGAAAATTATTTTGTTCATCTGAAGAATAAAAATTACGCGGCTGTCTGGGGTTCTCTTTCCGCCAAATCTCAAGCGAAAATCATCAGCGACGTGCGCAAGGAAAATAAAAAAGCCGGCGTCGCAAGCGGCGATGAGGCGCTGGCCAGTGATTTCGCGGCCGGCGGGGCGATGGCAAAGGCTTACTGGGACGGTTATTTGTTTGTCTTCAATCCGGACATTGTGCTGAAAGAATGCAAATGGGAAATGGGAAAAGTCAAATCCGGCGAGGCGGAAATTGTCCTGCAATACAAGAAATCCGAAAAACCGGCCGTTCTGAAACTGTACCGGGAAAACGGCGCGTGGAAGTTCGGGATGGACGAAAGCTTCGGCGCCCGGAGTTTGAGCGTGTTTTGAAGGCTTTTATTCTTAATGAATGTCACCCCGAGCCACTCTATTATCATCCTGAGCCCGTCGAAGGATGACGCCCTTCATGGTTCGACAGAGCCGGCCCTGAGTTTATCGAAGGGCTCACCATGACACTCTTTTCACTTTCCACTCATCGCTCGTTGCTTTCAGCCCATGACCCATAGCCTATAACCCATTGCCCCTTTCCTTTCTTTTCAATTGACATAATTCGTTTAATTCATTAAAAAATACGACACTGTTCACGCTGTGGACAAATGGGTGATTCAGGCTGTCCGTGATGCATGGCGCAAACGACTCATTGATTGGAGAGATGTTTGCCTGCCGCATAAAACCAACAACACTGCCATTCCCGCGAAAGCGGGAATCCAGTTGTTTCAAAGTTTTCTGGATGCCGGCCTTTGCCGGCATGACAAATAAGAGTGGTTTTTTAAAGCTTTCGCGGCACAATCGGGCAAGCGGCTGAATTTCTTCTCTCACGCTTGTTTTGTCCCCCTCGGGAGGGGGCAGGGGGAGGTCGTCCATCGCCTGCTTTTTGTAACCCAGGGGGCGGAGCTGTAAGTTTTTCTATGTTTAGGGAAATTTTAAGAAACACGGTCTGAAGGAGAGAGCTTAACCACGAATTTGCATCACAGAAGCAGCATCTAAACCATAATGATAACAAAAAATGAAAAGGAATTGTGCAAAGGTCTCTGGATATAAATTCTGAACGTTTTCGTCGTATTTCAAGAGAAGGGGGATGGATTTTCTTTGGCCAGTTAATGGCTGTATGCGGTTCGTTGGTTGGCATAAGAATTCTGACGGAACTATTAAGCCCCGTTGCCTATGGTGAACTTGCACTGGGGCTGACCATAGCGGCAATCGTCAATCAAATAATTCTTGGGCCATTGGGTGGCGGGATTATCCGTTTTTATTCGCCCTCAATTGAGCAGCAGGATTTTTGGGGATATTGGAATGCAGTAAAAAAAATGGTTTTGCTGGCAACCGGAATCATTTTGATTCTGGTGGTTATTTCTGTTGCCGGCCTTGCTTTTGCGGGACAAGCTCAATGGATAACCCTTACGATAAGCGCATTTGTATTCGCTGTCTTAAGCGGCTATTGCGCGAATCTCAGCGGTATTCAAATGGCCGCACGTCAAAGATCAATTGTGGCCATTCATCAGGGTATGGATCCGCTATTAAGATCATTAATGGCTGCCGGCTTGCTGTTATGGCTGGGGATGACCAGCACAGTGGCAATGATTGGCTATGCTTTTGCCGCCTTGCTTTTGCTGGGATCTCAACTTTATTTTTTTCGAAGAATCATTGTTAATGTCAATGACAAGAAATTCATCAATACAAAAAGAGATTGGCAAAACGAAATATGGAGTTTTTCATGGCCAATTGCAATCTTTGGCATTTTTACGTGGATGCAATTGGCTTCAGATCGTTGGTCTTTGCAGTTGTTTTCCACAACGCAAGAAGTGGGCAAGTATGTGGTGCTTTACCAATTGGGTTACTACCCTATTTCACTGATTGCCGGAATGGTGATGCAGTTGTTATTGCCGATTTTGTATCAACGCGCCGGTGATGCAACCAACAGCCTGCGCAAACGCGATGCGACAAAATTAAGTTGGCAATTAGTTTGGGCGACTCTTGGATTGACAATGGCAATGGTGTTGGCTGCTTTTTTATTGCACAAGTGGATATTTCAGGTTCTGGTTGCACAAGAATACCGATCAGCTTCGTATCTGCTGCCCTGGATGATTTTAGCCGGCGGTGTATTTGCCTCCGGGCAGGCATTGGCCTCTAACCTGCAGGCTCAATTGAAAACCCGTGATATGATGGCTGCAAAAATAGTTACGGCTCTCTTGGGCATGGCCTTCAATATTATCGGCGCGTATTGGTATGGCATGACGGGCATCGTTTGCGCATGGCTGATGTTTTCGATAGTCTATTTTCTTTGGATGATAGCGCTTGTACATGATGGACGTATAAAAGAACACAAAATACTTTCTGCTTCGTGATGGAAACACGTCATGAGGATTTTATAAAAAGTTTCTGGGGTGAAATTAATGGACAAGGCTGTATCAAAAATCAATAATTTTAATTCATTCGCCAAAAATGTTTTCTCTCAATGTGGCGAAGATGGAATTATTGAAAATATTTTGGATCGTATCCCGAATAGAAATCATTGGTGTGTTGAGTTCGGAGCCTGGGACGGCATTCATTTATCCAATACTTATAATCTTATCAAGAACAAAGGATATCAGTCCGTCCTGATAGAAGCGAATAAAAAGAAATTCAAGGTGCTTAAAAAAAACTTTGAGAACCTCAAAGCTATATTAGTGAATGAGTTTGTATCATTTGAAGGGAAGAATACCCTTGATAATATTTTGAGCAAAACCAGGATACCCGCCGATTTTGATTTTTTATCAATAGATATTGATGGCAACGACTACTATATACTTGAGTCTCTGGTTCGATATAAGCCCAAAGTGATATGCATTGAATATAATCCGACGATTCCGAATGAAGTAATTTATATTCAACCAAAAGATTTTGGCATTCATCGCGGTTCGAGCGCGCAGGCAATTTTGAATCTTGCCAGATCCAAGGGTTATGCCCCGGCCGCCGCCACTATGTGCAATTTAATCCTGGTTGATGCGAGTTATGCGTCGCTTCTGAATTTACAGGATGCCGGTCTTTCGGGATTTCGAGACGATGTATCAGCCAGAGTTTTTGCTTTTGTCGGGTATGACGGCAGTGTTTGTTTATCCAAACCGCTGGAATTGCCCTGGCATAATATTAAAATCAATGAGGATGGCCTACAAGCTCTGCCAAAGCTGATTAGAAGATTCAGGGGTGACTATAATTTTGCGCAAAAGATTTTTTATGTGTTGTTTGCGATAAGAATCAGAGCGGCTGATTATTTTAAACGGCTTAAGAAATGAGCATTCAACTTGTCTGCGATTAAAAGAGTATATTGGCTTTTGCATACCCAATTGGGTATTGACCCCCGAACGATGCTTCGTTCCCTGCGCGGTGTTTTTCGCTATATTCCGGATCTTTTTCGTTTTAGATCTAAATACACGGGACCCTTGGAATTAATGCCATGCTTGAATGATTGGCATGAGGAAGGTGGCGCCACGAAGAGTGAGTACTTTTGGCAGGACCTGTTGGTGGCGAGAAATATTTTTGAAGCAAATCCGGCGACGCATGTGGACATAGGATCACGCGTCGATGGTTTTGTTTCACACGTGGCCAGCTTTCGCGAGATTGAGGTTTTTGATATAAGGCCGATTGCCATGAAAATACCGGGCGTAAAATTTAAACAGGCGGATTTGATGAATCGCTTGCCGGAACAAAAGGAGTATTGTGATTCTCTTTCCTGTTTGCATGCTCTGGAGCACTTTGGCTTAGGTAGATATGGTGATCCGATTGATCCGGATGGGTTTAAACATGGGTTGGTTAATATGTCACGCCTCTTGCGGAATGGCGGCAGATTCTATCTGTCCGTGCCAATTGGCGTGGAAAGGGTAGTGTTCAATGCTAATCGCGTTTTTGATCCTCGGACCATTGCACGGATTGCCGATGAGCAAGGATTGCTGTTGCGTTCGTTAACCATCATTCAGGAGGGAGGTAAATATATGGAAATAGTTCCCGACCCGCCAACACTTGCACAATGGGCAACACAACGATATGCATTAGGCCTCTTCATATTTGACAAATGCGAGAAGGAATTTCGGTGAAAAGTTTCATGAAGAAAATCATAAAAAAAATTCTTGGGGTTAACGTTAACGAGGAATCACGAAATGCCTGGTTAAAAAATATCCTCACGTCTCTACCGCCGGGTCAGGCACTTCTTGACGCCGGTGCGGGTGAGTTGCGCAATAAGCCGTTTTGTGAGCATCTGGATTATGTGTCTCAGGATCTGTGTCAGTATGAAGGCGACGGCAACGCGCAAGGCCTGCAAACCGGGAAATGGGATACCAGTAAGATTGATCTGGTTTGTGATATTGTAAATATTCCGAAACCGGATGCTTCATTTGACGTTATTCTGTGTAGTGAGGTGTTTGAGCATTTGCCGGATGTGCAAAAAGCATTAGACGAGTTTTCACGATTGCTGAAGCCCGGCGGAAAACTAATCATTACCGCGCCTTTTGCTTCATTTGTGCACTTTGCTCCCTATCATTACGCAACTGGCTTCAGTAAATATTGGTATGAATATCATCTTCCTTCCAGGAATTTTGAGATTCAAGAATTGACGCCAAATGGTGATTGGTTTGCCTACCTCAACCAGGAAATTTTACGTTTGCCCGGCATGGCTCGCCGCTATGGTGATTGGTCCTGGCCTGTTGCGTATCTGCTGGCGGGAATCGGGTTTCTTTATTTCTTAATCAGCAGGAGATCAAAATCGGCCGAAGATCTGGCATGCTTTGGCTGGCACTGTGTTGCGGTTAAACATAAGGATTAAAGTGTTTTTTCCGGAAAAGATAACCTCGATTCGTCCACGGGATAAAGTGCTGGAAATTGGCCCCGGTTCTTCACCACACCCCAGAAGCGATGCGTTTCTTGAACTTTATTTTACAGACAGACAGGATAAAATATCGCAGCGCGGCGGTATAGTTAAGGATGCAAAATTTGGAAATCGACCTGTTTATTATTACGATGGGAGCAAGTTTCCTTTCGGAGACAATCAGTTTGATTATGTGATCTGCTCACATGTGGTGGAGCATGTTGCCGATCCGTCTGGTTTTCTGAAAGAAGTTTTCAGGGTTGGAACGGGACGAGGTTATCTGGAATATCCTTTAATTACTTACGAGTATTTATATGGATTTGATGTTCATCTCCATTTCGTGAAGTTCGATTTTGAAAGTAAATTGCTTAGGTATTTGCCTAAACGAGACACTTTATTTTCTGAATTTGCCTCGGTACAGGCAATATTTTTTAAAACGCTTGAAAGTGGCTGGGACGATTTATGCGCGGCGAACAAATCTTTGTTTTTTGAAGGTGTTGAATTTCATCAGCCTTTTGCTGTTGAGCGTACATTTGACATCAATATGTTATTGCCGTCTGAATCTCTGATTTTACCTAAAAGAACCGTCCGTAAGTTTCTTGGCCGTTTGATGGGAAAAATCGGGATGTAGGTAAGGATGATTATTATCAGCACAAAGCGGTTGAATCAGGGTCACATATTACTGCGATCAAGCGGCAGTAGATTTAATTTGCAGCCGTGAAGATTCTCTGCGCCTTTGGCGAATACAATTACGGGAAGCGCGAACGCGAACACGGGTATGAGTTTTCCAATTTCCTGCCGACGCTCAAGGCCCTCGGCCATGACGTCGTTTTTTTTGAGACTCTCGATCGCAGTCGCTACACCGATTTTGCGCATCTGAACCGGTGTTTTCTGGAAACAGTTCAGAAAGAGAAACCGGATGTTATCTTTTGCGTTCTCATGCATTACGAGTTGTGGATGGAGACGCTTGATATCGCGAAGAGGATAAGCGGTGCGGCTCTCATCAACTGGGCGACCGACGATTCCTGGAAATACCGGCAGTTTTCCCGCCTGATCGCGCCCCATTTCGATCTCTACGCCACGACCTATGCCACGGCTCTGGAGCAGGCTAGGCGGGACGGCCTCGGGAATTTCCACCTGACCCAGTGGGCCGCCGCGGACGCAACTCTCCAAGAGCCTTTACCGGCGCGGGAATGCCGCCATGCTGTGACTTTCGTCGGGACCCGCTACGGCAATCGTGCGGCATGGATCGATGGGCTCCGGAAAAAGGGGATCGATGTTGCCTGCTTCGGCTATGGGTGGCCGGGCGGTGCGGTTGCCGGGGACGAGGTTCCGCGGATTATGCGGGAATCGTTGATCAGCCTGAATTTCGGGGACTCCGGGAATGTCCTTGACGGTGTGCGGCTCTCGCGGAGCCGCCAGATCAAGGCGCGGATCTTTGAGGTCCCCGGTTGCGGAGGCTTCCTCATGACCCAGCCAGCCGACGGCATGGAGCGTTGCTACACGCCAGGCCGGGAGATTGAGACTTTCGACGATCTCGAGGATCTGGCCCGCAAGATCGGGCACTACCTGGCCCACCCGGAGGAGCGCGATCGGATCGCTCTGGCCGGCCATGCCCGGACGCGGGCTGAGCACACCTACGAGGCGCGCTTCTCGCAACTGCTCGATGCAGCGAAGGCGTCGCTGAGTCGGCGTGCAGCAGTCACCTCGGCCGGATCGCCGCCTGCATCTGACGCCGCCGAACCGTCCGCGCCGACGCGGAGGGATTGGGCGTTGCTATCGAAAGAATTTGGAATGTTGGAGTCTCGGCATAAAACAAATCTCGCCTTGCGCTTGCTTCGAGCGTTGCTGGTGATTCCCTGCCGCCTGGTTTGGGGAAGGCAGCGGGGCCCGCGGGCTGCACGGCGCATTCTATTCGAACTGTCCTGGCGACTGTGCGGCTCGGCCGTTTACATGGCGGCGGGCTGGCCCGGTCGGATATTCTACAAGGAAAGTTAATCAGGTTGGGATAAATTGAATACTCTTGTAATAGGCGGGGCCGGGTTTATCGGCACACATCTGGTTTCCGAGTTGCTGGCCGCCGGCAGAAAAGTCACGGTTCTGGACAGGCGAACGGATGCGATCCAGGAATTGCCGCGCGGCGCGGACTACGTTGCCGGAGACTTCGGCCAATGCCAGCTCATCCGGGAGCTGCTGTGCAATCATGAGGAAGTGATCCATCTGGCTTACACCTCCGTGCCGAAGACGTCCTTCGAGAATCCTTTTTCCGATCTGCTGGAAAACCTTCCTCCCACTGTGCAGTTGTTTGCCGAAACCGCTGAAAGCGGAAGAAAATTGCTGTTCGTGTCTTCGGGCGGGACGGTATACGGCGAAGCGGGCACGTTGCCGATCCGGGAGGATCATCCCACCAGGCCGATTTCCCCCTACGGGTTGACCAAACTGACGCTGGAGGGCTACGCCCATCTTTATGCGGTGACGCACGGTTTGAAATTTGTTTGTGTCCGGCCCGCCAATGCGTTCGGCCCGGGGCAGAAGCCGTTTACCGGCCAGGGCTTCATTGCCAGCGCCATGACGTCCATGATGCGAGGATTGCCGGTGACGGTATTTGGACAAAGGGGGACGGTGCGCGATTATATCTATGTCGGCGATCTCGCCGCCGGGATTGTCAGCGCCCTGGAAAAGGGACGTCCTTCGGAAATTTACAATCTTGGCTCTGGAGTGGGGCGAACGAATATGGATGTGATTGAAGCCATTTTGCCTCTGATGAAAGGGCTGTCCCACGAGATTCGCATCGAGCATTTGCCCGAGCGTGCGTTCGATGTCCGGGCGAATATTCTCGATTCAGGCAAATTGCACAAAGACACCGGCTGGCGTCCCGCGACGCCGTTTGACAAGGGCCTGCTGCGCACCCGTGAATGGCTGAAAGATTTTCATGGATAACCCATCAATGTCCCAGGTTCAGCCAAGCAATGCGCCTCTGATTACCGTAGCCATGCCGATATTCAATGCGGGAAGCTATCTCCGGCTTGCCGTGCTTTCGATTGTCCGGCAGACGTTTGCCGACTGGGAATTGCTGATCATCGATGACGGTTCGACGGATAATGCGCTTCAGGACATTGCGGACATTCAGGATCATCGGATACGGATCCTGCGGGACGGCCAAAACAAGGGGCTTGCGGCGAGGCTCAATGAAGCGATCAATCTGGCGCGTGGACGGTATTTGGCGCGCATGGATCAGGATGATGTGTCCTATCCGGAGCGCTTCGCCCGGCAGATAGAAACCCTGGAAAGGGATCCGGAACTGGATTTGGTTGCCGCCCGCGCCGCCACCATTGACGAGGAGAATCGATTGACGGGCCTCTTGCCGGCAACGTCGCAAAAGGAAATCGCCGCCAAACCCTGGCGCGGGTTTTACCTGCCCCACCCGACCTGGATGGGCAGGGTCGAATGGTTCCGAAAATATCGTTACACCGAGCCGGGGCCCTATTTTTGCGAAGACCAGGAATTGCTGTTGCGCAGCTACGAGAAGAGCCGGTTTGGAATCATTGAAGAACCGTTGCTGGCCTACCGGATCCGGGAGAAGACAGCCTGGCGTAAACTGATCAAAACCAGGTTGACGATATTGCCGGCGCAATTGAAACATTTTTTGCGCAAAGGGCGGCTTTCTTTTGCCTTGATGGCCATTTTGACATTTGTCGGACGTCTGGGTTTGGATGTTTTGAGGCCGGTTTTAGATATCGCGTATCCCATCGTCCGGATCCGGGAAGAGGAAGTATTTCATAAGTGGCAGAATGCATTAAATAATATTCAGGCAGGTGTTGGCGATCATTTGGAAAAACCTGCTTTGCAAAACAATGCTTTTAATCCGCTGAAGAACATTCCCCTGATATTATGGGTGGTTTTCTTTTGCTATGCAGTATGCGCTGCATTGATCTTTCAAAAATTATTGCTGCCCCTTGTGCCCTCGATGCATGCCGGCGGCGGATTATTGTCGCAGGATGCCGTCTATTTTGATTCTCTGGCGTGGGATATTGCACAGTGGGTGCAGTTGACCGGTTGGAGCGAGTGGCGGACATTTGCGGTATCCGGCAATGTAACGATCCTGAGTTTATTGTACATGCTGTTTGGCCACGATCCTGCGTTAATCATTCCGGTTAATGCGGCGATACATGCCATGGGCGGTCTGCTGATCTTTCTTTTGACACGGGAACTGGCCGGCCAAGAGCCTGTCGGCACATATGCCGGAATTTTGGCCTCCGGTCTTTTTGTCCTGTTTCCTTCCGCGCTGAACTGGTTTGGCCAGTTGCACAAAGATGGCTACGCGATTGCCGGAATACTCCTGATTTTGTTGACTTGGTTGAAGGCGCTCCATCGACCGGCCAATCTTCGCAACTGGATTATCCTGGCGGGTATTTATCTTGCCGGTTTGATCATGATTGTCAGCGTCCGGCCTCATACTGTAATAATGCTTTTTGTCGCGACCATGGGGATGTTGTTTGCGATTATCATTTTGGCCGGATTGCGCCGTCAAATCAGGCAATATGCATTTCCGGCCTTGTTTTTTCTGATTTCGGCGGTTGCACTGGTTTCGGCAGACGCTTTAATGGCCGGTGCGAAAGCCAATCTAAAGTTTGACGTCACGGAAATCAGGACAGAAAGAGGTGTCATTGTCAATCCGTATATTGCGGCCATTTATTATGCAAGCACAGCTGAAAATTATGAAGGCTGGCAGGATCCAAACTGGCAATGGCAAAAGACGCCCTGGTTTCCCGACAGCATCGAGCGCAAAATTGAATTAACCGCCAGACTCAGAGCGGGGCTGATTGCCTATGGCTTGAAGGAGAAGGCGAAATCCATGGTGGATCAGGACGTCACACCGCGAAATGTCGCGGAAGTGATCCGCTATCTGCCGCGCGCGCTTCAGGTGGGGATGTTTGCCCCGTTTCCCTCGTCCTGGCTGGCTAACATCAGCATTACCCGGTTGGTTGCCGTTGGGGAAATGCTGATTTATTACCTGTGTGTTCCGGGCATCCTTTTGCTTCTGTTGTATAACTGCAAACCCGCGGTTTTGCTGTCTTTATATTTCTCATGTTTTTTTCTCATGGTGCAGGGATTCACCATCGCGAATCTGGGAACGCTGTATCGCGTGCGGTACGGTTTTCTGTTCGTGCTGATTCTTATGGGGGTGTTGGGCTGGTTTACCTGGCTGGACAGGACGGGACGACTCAGGCGCATCGTTCGCCTGTTGAAGCCCGCTGTTTCAGAAAATCAGCTCGAAAATTTACAAGCGTCGGATCAAGATCACGATTTGTCGCGCCGGAAGGCAGTCGGCGCGGGTTTTGGGGTCATGTTTCTGACTTTTTTGTGTTTTCTTGGCTTTTTTCTAAGGGATTTGCTGATGGCGAAGACCTTCGGCCTTGGGTCATCGCTGGATTATTTCTTTATAGCGCTTTTGATACCAATGTTTATTGTTGCCGTGTTCTACATGCCTCTGGGCGCAGCCTTTGTGCCTTTGTATCTGGAGGCCAGAGAGAGATTGTTGCCGCAAGCTCTCCGGGACATGGTGTCCGGCCTGTCCTCCTGGACTGGCATCAGCCTGCTGATGGCCTGTCTGATCTTGTATCTGTGCGAGCCATATCTGCTGCCGCTGATCTATAAGCAGGGAACACCCCCCGATATGGGGCAGCTTGTTCCGTTGTTGAATCTTGCTCTGCCTATCCTGCTTTTCAGCGGCGTTGTGATTTTGGGCAATTCAATTCTCAATGCCAATGGACAGGCTGTTGTGGCCAGCGGAGCACAACTGATTGTGCCTGTTGCGGCCATGATCTCATTGTTGCTCTTTGGTGAAAGATGGGGTGTCAAGTCGGTAATGTGTGGAATGGTGATAGGCCAGTTGCTGAATCTCTTCATTGTTCAGTACTGGCTCAAACGTGACAACATCTGGGTCATACCGCGTCTGAATTTCAAACATCGCAAGAACCTGAGTCCTGTTTTCAGGCAGTATTGGCCTTTGATGGCATCGGCCTTGTTTATCAGTCTTGTCACTCCGGCGGCTATGCTGCTGGCAACGTCCTTGCCCGACGGCGGCGTTTCCGCCTACAATCTGGGAAGCAAAATCGTTTTGTTTGTGACCGGTTTGGTGGATACGGCTATTTTAGCCGTTATGCTGCCGTATTTTTCAATGCTGGTTGCCAGGAACAGACTGGTATCGGTGAAACGGGAGCTGTCTTTTTTCCTGCTGCTGGCGACTTTTATTACAGTACCCATTAGCGCGGGATTGTTTCTCTTGTCTGAACCAATTGTTCGGCTGATTTTTGAGGGTGGAAGATTTGACGGGAGCGCCACGGAACAGGTCACTCGAGTGATGCAGTATTCTCTGCTTCAGCTTCCTTTTTTTGTATGCAATTCCCTGCTTCTGAAATTTTCCATGGCCATCAGACATGTCATCACCATCAGTGCCGTGGCTTTCGTGGGTCTGCTGTTCAACATTGTTGCCGGCATAATCTTGATGCCGCATATGGGTGTGGGAGGAATCGCCCTGGGGGCTTCGCTGTCCATTCTGGTGTCCACCATTTTGCTGCTCCTGATTCTGGCCAGAAACGGTTATGTTACAGGACTTGATACTGTGATCATGTTTTTAAACTGGATGCTTTTTATTACCCTGCTGATGTGTTTTCATTTTCAGAGTCGTCCCAGCATTTATGTGACAATACTGGCCTATGTCGTGTTGATGGGGGGATATGCGATTTCCCTGAAAACCGAAAAGAAGTTGCTCATAAAGGCCGCTCCTTGAAAAAGAAACGAATTTGTTTTGTTACGACTCTGCCGGTTACCCTGAAGGCATTTGTATTTCCGCAGGCTGAATATCTGCTGCGAAACGGCTGGGATGTTACTTTCGTTTGCGCTGAAGAAGCATCTTTTGACCAAGAGATTCCAAAGGGGGCCAGGTATGTCCCTGTGCCTTTCAGACGCGGCGTCGATCCATTGGGAGTGCCGAGGGCAATTTTGAAATTATACCGGATGTTCAAGCGGGAATGTTTCGATCTGGTGCAGTATTCAACCCCTAACGCCGCCTTTTATGCGGCAACCGCTTCATGGCTTGCAGGTATCCCGGTACGGTTATATGCACAGTGGGGCATCCGCTACGTCGGTTTTACGGGTTTGGTAAAAGTTGTTTTCAAACAAATTGAACGTTGGTGTTGCCGATGTTCGACAGTTATTGAACCGGACAGTGTGGGTAATCTGGAATTTTCCATTAGAGAGGGGCTTTATCCCCGAGACAAAGGACGGGTGATTTGGAACGGCAGCGCCTGCGGCATTAATATCGAGCGCTTCGATATTTCTCAAAAAGACATTTGGCGTACCGCATATCGAAAAAAAATTGGATGTGATGTTCATCATCTGGTTATCGGTTTTGTTGGCTCCATTCGGGCCGACAAAGGGTGCAACGAGCTGATTGCCGCCTGTCGCAGTTTTTTCCCCAATATGCCTTTGGCGCGGCTTTTATTGATCGGCGATAAGGATTTTTATTTTACGATAGATAAGAATTCGCGCGATTGGTTGGAATCATCAAATCAGGTGATCCATGTCCCCCCGAATAATCAAATACCACAATATTTAGCCTGTATGGATGTCTTTGCGCTTCCCAGTTATCGTGAAGGCTTCGGGATGGTGATTATTGAAGCCGAAGCCATGGGTGTTCCCGTCGTCGCAAGCGACGTTCCCGGACCGGCCGATGCCATGCGCCACGAAGTGACAGGCCTGATGGTGCCGGTCAAGGATGCAGGCGCGCTGGCTGAGGCGCTGCAGGTCCTTCTGCGTGATCCGGTCAAACGCGCCGCTTATGGGGCGGCGGCGGCGACTTTCGCCCGCGATGGCTTTGAACAAAAAAAATATTTGCAATATGTACTTGCTGACAAGGAACAACTCATTACGAGAGAGGGCTTGGTCTAATACTTTGATTGGTTGCAAGAGATTGTTCGATTTGCTATTGACTGTGCCTGCGATTATTTTTTTTCTGCCTGTATATGCGCTTATTGCTTTTTGTGTTCGAATATTCATTGGATCACCTGTTTTCTTCACTCAAGACAGGCCGGGTCTTGGAGGCAGGTCCTTCAGAATATTGAAATTCCGCACCATGACAGACGCACGTAAAGCAAACGGTCTTTTATTGCACGACTCAGAAAGAATGACGCGTTTTGGCCGGTTTTTACGCACAACCAGCCTGGATGAGCTTCCTGAACTTATCAATGTTTTGAAAGGCGACATGAGCCTGGTGGGTCCACGCCCGTTACTAATGCAGTATCTGGATCGCTATAGCCCTGAACAAATGCGCCGGCACGAAGTGAAACCGGGCATTACCGGCTGGGCGCAGGTTAACGGGCGCAATGCGATTACCTGGGCAGAAAAATTCAAACTGGATGTATGGTATGTGGACAACCGTTCTTTGTGGCTGGATATACAAATCATTTTCATAACGATATGGAAAATCATCAAACGAGAAGGCATTAGTCAACCGGGACAGTCAACAATGGAAGAATTCAGGGGAAACTAAATGGACGACAATGGTGATCAAGATCGATTCGCCGACTGGCAGTATCCTGAAATCGTTGAGGGAAAACCGACGAAATACAACTGGGTGGTGCAGCACGTGGACAGACTCAAATTGGGTTACAAAACGGACATCGGGGCCTTCAGCTATATCAACGCCAAACACGGCGTTATTATTGAGGACTTCGTTCAGATCGGATCCCACTGTTCCATCTACTCCGTGTCCACGATCGATCAGAAGGAAGGTTCTATCCTGCTGAAGAGAAACTGTCGGATCGGTTCGCATAGTGTAGTCATGCCTGGTGTTACCGTCGGTGAAAATGCCGTTGTGGGAGCGTTCAGCTTTGTGACGTCGGACATTCCCGATAACGTCATTGCCTGCGGGATTCCGGCAAAGTCGATTGGTGAGACAACCCAGCGAGGTTAAGGATGATGAAGCTTTGGAATTGGCTGAAAGGCCGCCTGAGATCGGATTTTACGCCCAGGCAGCTACTGGCGCGCATCGCGGTTGATCTGCTGATCAGCAACCTCGGATTCCTGATGGGCGTTCTGACGACAATCGGGATCGGGGTTTTCAAATGGGACGTCACTCCTCAGATTTTTTTTCACGACATGTTCCTTAATGTCTGGTTGGCCAATGTTCTCCCGCTTTCGATTTTCTGTCTGTTTTCCTATACGATTAACGGTCTGTATTCCGGATCGACGAATGTAACTTATCTGGTCCGCTTTCTGGCGGTCAGCAGGGCGGTCGGCGTGGCGGTCCTGCTGTTTCTGTTGTGGATCTTTTTCACGAGTTCGCTGATGCCGCGCAGCGCGTTGATCTTTTCGATTATTTATATCTTTGTCCTGGTTCTGTCCGTTCGTCTGTTCTGGACGGTCTTTTCGAGGCAGTATCGCATTGTTCCGGCCAACGAATATGATCCGCAAATTCAAAAAATCGTCCGTGATTTGCATTTGATTTCCCGACAGGAAGGGTGGATGCCTCCGGAAAGCATGCCCGAGCAGGCCGCCTGGCCGTACTTTTCAACCGACGAGATCATGTCGGTGGCCGCCGTTCTTCAATCCGGAAAAATCAACCAATGGACGGGCAGCCAGGTGGAAATATTTCAGGAAGAATTCGCCGATTATTGCGGTGTGCGGCATGCGATTGCTCTGGCCAACGGTTCGGTGGCCCTCGACCTCGCTCTTCTCGCTTTGGATATCGGGCCGGGAGATGAGGTGATTGTGACCCCGCGAACGTTTGTTGCGTCGGCCGCCTGCGTGGTTCTCCGCGGGGCAAAACCTGTTTTTGTCGATGTGGATCCGGACAGCCAGAATATAACGGCCGAATCGATTCGCCGGGGCATCACGCCCCGGACGCGGGCGATTATTGCAGTTCACCTTGCCGGATGGCCGTGCGACATGGACCCGATCCTGGAAATTGCGAAGGAGCATAGCCTGAAGGTAATTGAGGATTGTGCGCAATGCCACGGTGCGGTCTACTACAGCCGTTGGCTTGGTTGGAATAGCGCTGACAAGCACACCGCAAGCATCGAGCAGGACGGCGTCCGACTTTACCCGCGTCTGACGGGCAGCATGGGTGATATGGCGGCGTTCTCCTTTTGCCAGGACAAGATCATGACAACCGGCGGTGAGGGGGGGATGCTGTTAACGAATGATGATGCACTCTGGGAAAAAGCCTGGTCTTATAAAGATCATGGAAAAAGTTATGCCGCCGTTCATCAAAGACAGCATCCCCCGGGGTATCGATGGCTTCATGAATCTTTCGGGACAAACCTACGAATGACTGAGATTCAGGCGGCAATCGGAAGGCTGCAGTTGCAGAAATTGCCCCAATGGTTGACGGCTAGACGAAGCAACGCGTCTATTCTGACGAAAGAATTTAGTTTGGTTCCGGGGTTGCGGGTGACAGTACCGCCAAAGACTGTTCAACACGCCTATTACAAATACTATGTCTTTGTCAGGCCGGAGAAGTTAAAAGTAGGATGGAGTCGTGACAGGATCATGAGTGCTTTGATGGAGGATGGTGTACCCTGTTTCAGCGGCACATGCAGTGAGGTATATTTGGAAAAGGCCTTTGAAGTTAAAGACTTCCGTCCTGCAGAGCGTTTGCCTGCAGCCCAAGAACTGGGGGAAACAAGTCTGATGTTTCTGGTTCATCCGACCATGACTCCCGAAAATATGCAAAAAATAGTTTCTGCGGTGAAAAAAGTAATGGCTGAAGCGACGCAGTAAAGTTTTTCAGATACTTGTCGTTTCGTGACAAATTTTTTCCACCATGACGTAAACCTGTTCGGGCGTGATGGCGGTCATGCATTCCCGGGTCGGACATTTCTTCAGCAGGCAGGGACTGCAGGAGAGATTCGCCCGGATGACGACGTGGCCTTCTCCGTACGGGCCGGTCCGGGCCGGATCGGTCGGGCCGAAAAGTGCGATCACCGGCGTTCCCACTGCCGCCGCCAGATGCATGGGACCCGAATCCGTCGTGATGACGGCCCGGGCGCTTTTGTAGATTTCGGCCAGCACGGGCAGGCTGGTCTTCCCTCCCAGATTGATTCCCTTTCCTTTCATGCGCGACAGAATGTCTGCCGCGTCCCTTCCGTTGTTTCCCGTAAAAATCACATCCAGCTTCAATTGATCCCGAATGGCATCGGCCAGTTTTGCAAACTTTCCGTTGTCCCAGAGTTTGGTTTCCCAAAACGCAATGGGATTGACGGCGATGTAGCTTTTTTCCGCCAGTTGATATTCATCCAGCAGACGGCGGGCCTGGTCTTTTGTGCCGTCCGTCAGGGGGAGAACAAATTCAGCCTTCCCGACGTCCGCGCCCAGATGGCGAAGAAAATCCAGGTAGCGGTCCACCGCGTGCTTGTTCATGTCTTCCGGAATTTTTTCATTGAGAAATA
>ERZ795058.1870-NODE-1870-length-26640-cov-3.958661_pt1 | contig 26640 bp, 24 predicted proteins | sample MGYA00375142_ERZ795058 | MGnify/ENA primary metagenome ERZ795058 (study PRJEB30187, sample SAMN05720210) | activated sludge metagenome | isolation source: anaerobic digester from wastewater treatment plant | place: Japan | collected 2015-04-20 ... | reverse complement strand
GCTTAAAACGCGAGCCTGCTTTTGTCATTGGTAATGGTAAAAACACGATAAAAGAACTGATTGATAAGGATAACGAACTTGAGATAAGAGCTGATACAGCCCGTTCGCCGCTTGCAAAAATCAAACTTGATGAAGATATGCTGGATTTCCTGCATTTACGCGGGCTAACTCCAGACGATATTCCTCAGGATGGCGAAAAGGTAGTATTGCGCCGTGTGGCAAATATTTCAGCAGGTGGAGTATCGTTCAATGTTACTGCCGATATGCATCCAAAGAATATTGAAATGGCTGAGAATATTGCAAAATTCCTATGTGTTACAGCTATTGGAATTGACGTACTTGCACAGGATATCAGCAAACCATGGGATGAAGGTAATTTCGGAATTATTGAAATAAATGCCGGTCCCGGAGTTTTCATGCACCTTGCACCTGCCTTTGGTGGTTCTATTGATGTGCCGGGCGTTATTATGGAGTATTTTTATGGAAAATATCCGCTGAAATCAAGGATTACGATAATTACAGGTAATTATCTTACTACACCTCTTATTGATAATATTCATAATGCATTGAAAGAGATCAAGCCGGACATTGAATTTGGAAGTGTTAAAACTAATGGCGTTTATTTCAATGGCAGCTTTTTCACTAATAATGATCATGACGAGAATTGTAAGATACTTCTCAGAAACCCAAAACTCGATATTGCAGTAATTGATCACGACAGTGAAAACATCTATGATTACGGAATTTATCATTTAAACCACGATGTTGCCATTCTCGACAGACCCAATGAGGCAGAACGTATTCTTGAGCGTGATTTGTTTCCTGATGGAATTCTGATTGAAATCCTGAACAATGAAAATCAAACGGATGAAAACGCTGAAACAGCAGCTCCTTTGATCTTGACAGTAAAAAAAGCCGGCGAGCAAATCCAAAGCACAGAGATCTCGGATGAAAAAGAAATTGATGATGCGATAATGAATGCACTGAAGCCATTTTTAAAGGAAATTCTGGAGAAATACGAATAATTATCTATTCTTGAAGCCGGAGAAGTCATTTGTGGTGCTGTAATGGTTATTGGTTTTAATGATTACTGATATCTGTATTTATAGGAAATTAATGACTCCGCCGGCTTCTGGTTTTTACTTACTTTTTATTTAAACATTTAAAATAAAAATGATGATTCTCATAAAAAATGCAGAGGTTTACATACCTGACTATATTGGCAAAAGAGATGTTTTGCTGGCTGGAAAGAAAATTGTAGCCATCGAAAAAGAAATTGATATGCCGGCATCAGTAAAATGTGAAATAATTGATGCTACCGGACTTAAATTAACTCCCGGCTTTATTGATGCGCATGTGCATATTGCAGGAGCGGGCGGCGAAGGTGGCCCGGCAACCCGAACACCTGAACTTCAGCTCAGCATGCTGATAAAAGCAGGAGTTACCACAGTTATAGGTTGCCTTGGCACTGATGGTATGACCCGAAGTGTGGAAAGTGTGCTGATGAAAGCCAAAAGCCTTAGGGATGAAGGTGTTTCAGCATGGATTTATACCGGTTCATATCAGGTTCCTACTCCAACCATTACCGGCGATGTTGGTAAAGATATAGCTATGATCGACGAAATTATTGGTGTGGGTGAAGTTGCTATTTCCGATCATCGTTCATCCTGCCCTACTACTGACGAGCTTATCAGAATTACTGAACATGCAAGGGTTGGCGGAATGCTTGGAGGCAAAGCCGGTATCATTAATATGCATATGGGAGATGCTCAGAATCCTTTTCAGCCTATTCATGATGCTGTTGCAAAAAGTGAATTGAATTATAAACAATTCTATCCAACACATTGTAACAGAAATGATTATATTTTTGAAGATGCAAAAGAATATGGTAAAAAAGGCTGGGTTGATATTACTACAAGTTCATATCCTTATTTCCCGCAATATGAGATAAAACCGTCGAAAGCTTTAAAATTGCTGATGGATGCAGGAGTTCCTGTTGAGCATATTACTTTCACATCAGATGCATGCGGTTCATTACCCGATTTTGATCCAGTTACCGGTGAGTTACTTCAACTGGAAATGGGACTTCCGGATGCGAATCTCAGGGAGATAGTGGATGCGGTTAAGGAAGAGCAAATACCTTTTGAAATAGCACTGAAGGTAATTACATCAAATCCGGCAACCGCACTGAAACTAAAACAAAAAGGAAATATTGAGGTAGGAAAGGATGCAGACGTTCTTTTGTTTGATGCTGATTTCAGGCTTCATACAATGATTGCCATGGGACAATTTATGATGAAAGAATTCAAAATGGTTCGTAAAGGATCATATGAGAATTAAAAAATGATCAGGAATTAAAATCCTTGTCAGAACCATATAAAGTTCTTTAATTTGATAATAAAGATCTGTCCCCAAGTGTAAATCCGATCACTAATAAGGATAAATTTGCATATTTTCTTCCTTTTATCTCTGATATTAATATAATGGAGTTATATAGCTTTATTAACTACGCAGTTGCACCGGGACCGGTGTCAGTTGAAGATATTAATGTATTGTATGGCGCTAATTATTTTAGCGGAGGTCCGGTCATAAGATTCCGGATAAATCTCGGAGAGTACGATGAGGTCTTTACAAACAGGATACCGGGTTTTTTTGAAAGCCTGAAAGAACATCTTCCTACACTTTATAATCATCATTGCTCAGTAGGCAGGGTGGGTGGTTTTTTCGAACGCATGAAAGAAGGAACACTTCTGGGACATGTTATGGAGCATTTAGCTATTGAGCTTCAAAATTTGGCAGGAATGAATGTGGGATTTGGAAAAACACGTGGAGCCAAACAAAAAGGAGTATATAACATTGTGTTTCGTTATTTCGATGAAATTGCCGGGATTTATGCCGGAAAAGCTGCTCTTAACCTTATCAATGCCATACTTCTTTCAAAACCTTTTGGAGTAGCCGAAGTAGTAAAGAATCTGGTTATCATTCGTGAAAAACGATTACTTGGACCGAGTACTCAGGCTATTGTTGATGAGGCTGTAAGACGCAATATTCCGGTCATTCGTCTTGATAAGTATAATCAGGTGCAATTGGGTACCGGTTGTTATAAAAAAATAATCAGGGCAACTATAACTGAAGATACCAGCGTTCTTGCAGTTGAAACCACTGACGATAAATATCTTACCAATGTAATACTTGATGAGGCAGGTATTCCGGTTCCTTTACAAATAATTACAAGAGATCTGGAGGATATTTTAAATTTCCATATTTCTTTGAATCGCCAGATTGCGTTGAAACCCTCTCAGGGCTATAGAGGAAAAAGAGTTAGTATAGGTCTTGATACAAAAGAAAATATCGAAAAGGCTTTCAACTGGGTAAAAGAATTTGACAAGGAAGTTATTGCTCAGGAGGATATTCCCGGTGGAACATTTCGTCTTTTGGTTGTTGATTTTCAAATGGTTGCGGCTGTGCAGCTTACCCCGCCTTATATAACCGGCAATGGACAGGATACTATTGCAGAACTTATTGAAAAACTTAATAGTGAACCGGAGCGTGAGTTTGGAGACAAGGGCATATTGTCAAAAGTGGACACAGATGAAGAAACACTGAAGATAATTGAGTTCAGAGGTTATGACCCGGATTCCGTACTGCCTGAAGGTGAAATTATTTTCCTGAAAAACTCCGGAAACATGAGCCTTGGAGCTTCTGCAACTGATGTAACTGATGAAGTGCATCCCTATAATAAATTCCTGGCGTGTCGTGCTGCAAAAATATTAAACCTCAACGTTGCCGGTATTGACATCATTTCAGAGGATATTTCATTGCCTTTATATGAAAATTGGGGGAAAGTGATAGAAGTAAATGCAGCGCCTGATTTCAGAATGCACTTTAGCCCTACTTTTGGTGTGAGGCGTTATGTTCAGAGAGATTTTGTATCCATGCTTTTCCCCGCTGGTTCTCAAAGTAATATACCGCTGTATTCTATAACCGGATCAGCCGGCAAAGCCCTGTGTGCTTCAATAATTAATTTGTGTTTGAGCAATTGCGGAAAGAAAACAGGACTAATAAGCCGGAATGGACTGTATATTAATGATTTCTGTTTAATTCAGGAAGATGCAACCGAATCAAAGAATACGGCTGTTGCATTAAAGGATTCCACCATCGAAAGCCTTGTGATTGAAACACCTGTGGAATCAATTTTATCTGCCGGATTGGGATATGAGTATGCTCAGTTTGGGATTATTCTTAATCTTCTGGACTTAAAGCAGGAATACTATACCTATGATCATATCAGGGATATTGAAGATATCGCCTACGCCAAAATGGTTGTTGCCGAGCAGGTTTATGATAATGGTCATGCTATTCTTAATGCAGATGAAAAGCTGATAATGGATTTGCGCGATCGTGTATGGTCGAATATAGCTCTGTTTAGTAAGAATGGCAGTAATGCCGATTTTGTAAAGCATATTTCAAATAACGGAACGGGTATTTTATTTGAAAATGGTTTGATAACCATATACGATAAAGGGCAGGAAGCAGTTGTTTTGTCAGCCGAAAAGATCCCGGTACTTCATTCTGCTGAAAACCATGTTGTTGATGCGGTTTTGGCTGCTGTGATGGCTTTACACCTTTCCGATGTTTCAATTGATATAATAAGGAATGTCCTTGCTTCGCAGGATTTCCAGGTTTAGTGCGACAAATTTAGATTTTTTATTCAATAACTAATTGAATATCAATACAATATTTTTAGCGCTTCAATAAGGCGGACAAGTCAGGAAATGTACATAAATTTATCCAATGGACAAATCGCCAAGCCTGAAACCAAACCGCTGTTGGCTGTATGTGGCTTTTTTCCCTTACAATGAAAGTTTGACGCCTATATTAAGTGATAAGAAATTATGTGTCAGTTCTAAACCGTTACCATTTTTATTTCGGATATACTCATCTTGTTTAACTTTATTAACTATTGCATAAGAGAACGTTGACGTTGCAGATAATTTCTTGTATATTTTATAGTCAATCCCAACACCTACACTTAAAGTATACTCTTGCCAATAATTTTTCTTGTAAGCACCGTCGTATCGTGAGAAGTTGGACTTATAGAGGGTGTTCAACAAATAATTTCCTGTAAAACCTGTTGTTACAAAACTGTTGAAATTTTCTTTACGCAGAAAATTATATCCAATGCTAATTGGGAATGATAATACTCTATATGAAACTGATTTTGTTGTCACAAGTTCTAGAGTAAAACTTTGCTTTGGTGGTGGTAATGCTGCCTGATTTAAAAAACTTGCTGTTTGAAGGGTTCTTGAAATTAAACCTACTCCTGCACTTGCAAAAAAGTTATTGTTGATATTGTATTGAACTGTTGAAGTAACACCAAGATTAAATGTTGTCTTATTTGAGTTCTCTTTCCACCAGGGATAGCTGTCTTTGTGAAAGGTTATTTCAGGCTCTAACTGAAAAGACAATTTCCACTTTTTTGTTTGTCCGTAAGTGGTTGACGAAAGTATCAATAGGGTTAATAAAATAATTCGTCGCATAATATTGAAAACGGTTGAAAACAAAGAATCATTACTTTGTCCTGCTATGCTTCTTGGGTGTCTGCTGTGCCATTACAGCCGCTGTTGGTAGTTCGTTTTTACTCTACAGGGTATTTGGAAATTCCAGGTTCACTACTTTCAAAAAGTCCTGTTTTATAGAAGTGGTTTGCCATTTTTAATGCATCTCCGTTAGAGTTCTTGGTTGCTCTTAATTCAAACCATTTAGGCATAAATTCATTTTGTTTTACTAATTCAGTATGTGTTTCCGCAATCTTTTGGTTCAAGTCTGTTAAATCATTTTCGTCAAATACTTTTACATAAAAATTACTTCCATAACTATTTATACATAAATTGCCAATTTGTTCCCAGATTAAATTTTGACAATTATCTGTCTTCATTGTATAGTGAGCATAAGCGATAATAGTCTTTTGCTCTAATTCTGAAATTATTTGTGTGATTTGTTCACAGGTTTTGGCAGATTTTAAACGCACTGGAATTTCTTTAAATTTATATTGACCTGCATTATAGATTGTATAAGCGTAATTTTGGTCAAAATAATCTATTGTCAAAATAAAACTCCGAATTTGATTTTCGCTGTATGATGTGTCAACTCCAATTAATATGTAGTTGTTTTGTAGTTCGCCTAAATAGTCCTGTTCTCCTTTATAATATTTGAAATCCACAAAGTCGCAGTTGCCATGTGGTATAGGGTCGTCACTTTTTTTACAACTTATGAGAATCAACAGAAAAACAAATAAGAAAAATTTTTTCATATCTTATTTTTCTCTTAAAGACGTGATTTCAGTCTTTAAGGTTGCATTTTTTTAAATTAAGCCTGACGGTTCGACTGTATGAAAAGTTGTAGATTGTAACTTGCTCCACTGTTCACCGCTGTAAAAGCCAACACGTAGCAGCTATCACCGAACTACGTCTAAGCCACGCTTTTGTTGGCTATACCATGTTGCGTATAGTTGTTATTTCACCACAAACTTTCCTGTAGTATATTCAGCACCCCTTTTTATAACTTTGAAAATGTAAATTCCCGGTACATAATCTTCATTTCTTAACACAATACTTGATTTGCCCGGGTGTATTGTTCTTATTTTAATACCATGAAGGGTGAAAATTTCTATCATTAGATCATTATTGAATTCACCGTGAATTTTCATTATTGACGAACTAGCAACAGGGTTTGGGATTATTTCAACTCCAAATCTGTTAGTTTCTATCTCTCCTATTCCTAAAGTATTGTAGAAGCAGTCTTCAAATTCCGGATTTGAATATATCAATGCTTCATTCTCAAAAAAGCATAAGAGATCATGCTTTGCGCCAGTAAACTCAAATGTTCCGCTTGACAAGATCCCACATAAGCTACCAATTCCTTCTATCCATTGTTCCCCAGGTTCTCCCCCGAATCCTTCAGGATATACCTTCATTCTTTTCAGGATTTCGTTGTTGATCAATATATAGTCAATCTTTCCTACCACTAAAGTCATAGTACCAATCGTTATGCTATCACCGACTTTAGCTCCAAAATCATACAGGAGTTTCTCCATTTCATTTTTGTCTCTGTAATAAACCCTTTTTAGTGAGTCTTCCCTTATGTAACCTATAACAGCATAATCAGTCTGGTACTCATCTTTTGATTCTAATACTTTTTTATAGATCTTATCATCAATTGTTGTGTCAGCCGAAAACTTAATATAATTAGTAACCATTCCGTGAGGTGGAGGTCCGGCGCCAGTTTGCCAAAGATTACTCCAGAGTTTATTATCGTCAACAAGAGTTTTCGATACTTGTCCGTAAGTAATAATACTTACTGTCATTGCTAAAATAATTGCACAAATTTTTTTCATGGGGAATTTTTTTTATGATTATACCTAACGTTTTATTTACGAGCCAAATATACAACATTTATTAGTGAAAAGTATCAAATGCACGTAATATTTTTACTTTTATTTTAATAGAATAATCAAATTTCCTGATTATCAGTAGAATAGGAAGAAGCTGTAATCTTTTATTTAAACCAGCGAACATTTGTAAGTATCTGGATTAGAGTGTGCCATGTTAGTCTGCTTATGAAGTGTTATCCTGATCAGTGATTTTAGTTCCGGTTAAAAGCTTTTCTATTATTCTGGGATACCAGAAATGCTCAAGCTGATGAATTCTTTGAGCCAGCGATTCAGGTGTATCGCCATCAAAAATCTCACAGCGGGCTTGAAAAATAATATCACCTTCGTCGTATCTTTCGTTCACGTAATGGATTGTTATTCCGCTTTCCTTACAGCCCATGGCAATAACAGCCTCATGCACTTTGCTGCCAAACATTCCTTTTCCGCCAAAAGCCGGCAGTAAGGCAGGATGAATATTGACTATGCGATCGGGGAATTTTGAGATGATATTCACCGGCAACAGCCATAAAAAACCTGCTAACACAATCAATGAGGGATTTTCTGCAATTAATCGGTTCAGAACCAAGTCATCATTATATAAATCAGTTCGTGAAAAATACAAAGATGGAATTTTAAGAGATTTTGCCCTTTCAAGAACATAAGCATCATGGCGATTACTCATAATTAGTGAAATGTTGGCAACATCATGCTTTTGCAAATATTCTGCAATAGCCTGGGCATTAGAACCATTTCCCGAAGCAAAAATTACAATATGCTGATCCATAATTATTATTTATTCTTTGAAGACAAAGGTCAAAAAAAATTCTATTTATTTATAAAAATAAGCACTATTTGATAAAACTATTTTAAAAAACCTAAAAACCTCAAAATTGTTATTATCCTGAAAATCAATATTTTATCATGCGATAATGAAAAAATGCCTCATCATTTTTTTGTTATAAGCGTTTTAATGATTTTCTTTGCAGGCTCAAATCAATAAACAAAGGAGAAAAAATGTCAGAAATTGCAGCAAAAGTAAAAGCTATCATTGTTGATAAGCTCGGTGTTGATAAAAGTGAAGTTACACCTGAAGCAAGTTTCACCAACGATCTTGGTGCAGACTCTCTCGACACTGTTGAACTCATCATGGAATTCGAAAAAGAATTCAACATGGCCATTCCCGACGAACAAGCCGAAAAGATCGGAACTGTCGGTGAAGCAATCGCTTATATTGAGAACATACTTAAGTAATATTTTATTTAATTATGCTAAAGCGAGTTGTAGTTACTGGCTTAGGCGCACTGACTCCAATAGGCAATAACACCCAGGAATATTGGAACAGTTTGATTAGTGGAGTCAGTGGCGCTGCTGCTATTACGCATTTTGATGCTTCAAAATGTAAAACGCACTTTGCCTGTGAATTAAAAGACTTTAATGTTGCTGATTATTTTGACCGTAAAGAAGCCCGTAAACACGACAGATATTCACATTACGGCATTGTGTGCAGCGATGAGGCGATTAAAGATGCAGGTATTTCTCCGAAAATTGATCACGATAGAATTGGTGTAATATGGTCGAGCGGAATTGGTGGTATTGACACTTTTGCCGAAGAGATGATCAGTTTTGCTCAAGGAGATGGAACACCACGGTTTAACCCGTTTTTCATACCCAAAATGATTGCTGATATTGCAGCCGGACATATTTCAATAAAGCATGGCTTCATGGGTCCGAACTTTGCAACTGTTTCAGCATGTGCTTCTTCTGCTAATGCTATTGTTGATGCTTTTTATCTTATTGCAATGGGTAAGGCTGATATCATGGTGTGCGGTGGCAGCGAAGCAAGTATAAGTATTGCCGGTGTAGGCGGGTTCAATGCAATGCATGCCATTTCAACCAGAAATGATGATCCAAAAACTGCTTCGCGTCCGTTTGACAAAGACAGAGATGGTTTTGTAATGGCTGAAGGAGCCGGGGCTTTGGTCCTTGAAGAACTGGAACATGCTCTGAGACGTGGTGCTAAGATATATGCCGAGTTAGCCGGTGCCGGACTTTCGGCTGATGCTTATCATATTACTTCTCCTCATCCTGATGGCGAAGGTGCATATAAGTCAATGAAATACGCCATTACAGAGGCAGGATTACAATTAAATGAAATTAACCATATTAATACTCATGGTACAAGCACGCCTCTTGGTGATATAGCCGAACCAAAGGCTATTGTAAGGCTTTTTGGCGAAAATGCTTACAAAATCAGTATTAATTCAACAAAATCAATGACCGGTCATTTGCTTGGAGCAGCAGGTGCTGTTGAAGCTGTAGCTACTGTGCTTTCAATTGTGAATGGCATAGTTCCGCCTACTATCAACCACTTTACCGATGATCCGGAAATTGACAATAAACTGGATTTTACTTTTCACACAGCGAAGAAACGTAATATCAATGCCGCTATTTCCAATACTTTTGGTTTTGGCGGTCACAACGTCAGCATGGTTTTTAAAAAACATAACAATTAAAACCGTTTGACATACCAGATTGCTTTACAATATTTTGCATGAACTATTGACAGCTTTCTACCCTATACTCAAATAATGGCAAACAAATCATTGCCCACATGTTCTGTTTTGGTTACTTTAAGGCAATATTCTCGCCTGACAGAGAACTATATTTAAAGTTAAAAAATATTTTTGGGTTCTACCCCAACAATATTTCTATTTATCAGTTGGCTTTCAGGCATAAATCATGCGCTTTACGTCATTTTAACGGAATAAGGATTTCAAACGAACGTCTTGAGTTTTTGGGTGATGCTGTTCTGGATGCAATAATTGCAGATCATCTGTTCAAATTGTTCCCATATAAAGATGAAGGTTTTCTGACCCAAATGAAATCAAAAATTGTAAGCAGGAACCATCTTAACAAACTATCATCAAAACTTGGCATTGACAAGTTGATCCAGTGTTCACAGGAAACCATCCCTCATCATAAATCAATGAAGGGCGATGCTTTTGAAGCTTTCATCGGAGCTTTATATCTTGATAAAGGTTACAGAATTACCAGAAGTATTATAATTGATCGTATAATACGGCTGCATGTTGATATGGATGAGATGGTTACTATGGACACTAACTTCAAAAGCAGATTGCTTGAATGGACACAACGTGAAAAGAAAACCCTTGAATTCAAAGTTATTGATGAGGTTGGCTCGGGATATCACAAGCAATATATCGTTGAATTGCTCATTGATCAGGTTGTTTTTGGACGCGGGCAGGATTATTCAATAAAAGCTGCTGAACAACAGGCTGCTGAGAAAGCACTGGAGAAAATATCTGTTTAAAAACAACAATCATTTTCCAGATATATATAAACCCTTGTGTTATCGGCTTTTAGTCTGGTTTCGCAACGTAAATCCTTATCGTTCTGTCGCAGATACGAGCGTATGATCTGCCGGGTATCGCGGTTGTCTTCAAAACTCCTGATACAATCGTCGAGTATTTCCGGATTCCCATTCAAAGCCGCAGGATTAAAATATCCAAAGCCTATATATTTCCCTTGTTCAATTTTTATCACTGATCTTTCTTCATCATGGCGCCCATTGCCGATAATCAAAATGTTCTCGCTGCCAATGGCAAGGCTGTCAATAGCCATCTTTACCCTTTTATTGTATTCGTCAGGTTTTTCCCTGCCCACACAGGCACCTTTGCATTGCCCTATTGAATATTGGAAACAGGAATTTTGGGTTTGATACAAACCACATAATTTCTGGCATAAACCAAACTTACTTGTTATTGCAAAAAGATGCTCCCGCGATGCCATTTTGCTTGAATAAACTGAAACCGGAACTTCGTTTCGGCTTGTTTTATCAATTATCAGGTTCATATAGCCATTATCATCATAAGCATAATACAAACCATACTGCGCGAGAGTCCGGCGCTGAGACCGGTTATACAATGGTTTAACCCTTTTAATCTCGTGCGATTCAAAAAGTAATGCAACAAGTTCCGAACCAGTTTCTTCATAGCCAACACCTGCAATGGCATTTTTCATTTCCACTGCTCTCTGCGTATTGCACTGCAGCAGATGAGTTTTTACACGCTCCCGTATATTCAGGCTTTTACCAATATAGATAATTTCATTTTTATCGTTGAAAAAGTAATATACTCCTGTTGTTTTCGGAAGATTCCTGATCATTTCGTATTCGGGCGAAACTATTTTTTCTGATAACTCATCAAAATCTCCGGTTTCTTTTATTTCGAGAATATAGTTCAGAAGTTTAATTGTGGCAAGTGCATCGCCGGCAGCTCTGTGACGGTAATCAATTTCAATACCCAATTCCTTGCAAATATTTCCAAGGCTGTATGACCGATAACCGGGAAGATATTTTCTACTCAGTTGCACAGTGCAGAGCTTTGGGCGGCGGTAATCATATCCGAGACGCAAGAATTCCTGGCGGATGAAATTATAATCGAAGCTTACATTGTGAGCCACAAATGTTGTGTTTTCAGTGATTTCCAGGATTTTTCGAGCGATCTCACAAAATCGGGGGGCATGTGCTATCATTTGGTCAGTAATTCCGGTAAGCCGCGTAATAAAATATGGTATTGAACGCTCAGGATTCACAAGGGTAACAAAAGAATCTGTAATGTCAGATCCGTCGTAAACAAATACAGCCACCTCAATAATTCTGTCGCGCTGCGCACTTCCTCCGGTGGTCTCTATGTCAATAACAGCATACATTCTATAAGCACAAAACAGGTATTTACCGGCAAAAGTAATAATTCCGGATAGTTACTTACTTATTAATCCATGGCATAATTAGTTGTGATTTATAAACAAAGAAAGCCGGAATTTTAATTCCAGCTTTCAACATCTCAATTTATGAAACTGCTTTTACGCAATCTTTATGGTACGTGGGGGCTTTTCTTTTGCATCTTCCTTTTTGGGGATAGTTACATTAAGTACTCCATCTTTGTAAGCTGCATTGATTTTTTCAGCATCCACAGAGTTAGGTAGTGTAAAAGAGCGCTGAAACGAACTGTAACTGAACTCTTTGCGCATGTATTTTTCATCGGTTTGTTCGTTTTTAACTTCTTTCTCTGATGAAATCACCAACACATTATTGTTCAGGTCAATTTTGAAATCCTTCTTGTCCAGTCCGGGTACTGCAACTTCAATTCTGAAGTCTTCCTTACCTTCTATGATATTTACTGAGGGCATGCTCATGCCGGTCTTGTTATCGAAGAAATTTGAGAAAAAATCTCTTCCGAGAAAATCATCCATAAAACTTGGGAAAGTAGTTCCTCTTCTTAATACTGGTAACATAATTTGGTCCTCCTTAGTTTTAATTTTTATTTTATTAATTTCATTTGCATAGTTAAGAGTCAATTTTTATGCCGCTAATTTTTTGAAATGAATCACGTTCTTATTCATAATATTCAATTAATCTTATAAAGTATTGATATATTGTTGTTTAAGTATGCTTTTCTGAACCGGATAGTAGTTTATGTGATAAAAACCGTTTATAAAAAATCTTGGCAATCCTGCAAATATGGCACACATGTAATTTGTTTTACAGACAAAATGTCGTATTTGTGAAGATTTTTAAGCTTTTTGTAAAATCTAAAATGACCTGAAATAATAAAAATTTGGTACTTTTACTTTTGAATTAATGATAGAACATGGCTTCTGAAATCCAGCACTTTACTATCCCTGTTTTCATACCTATGCAAGGTTGTCCGCATGCATGTGTGTTTTGCGATCAGCGAAAGATAACTTCGGGCAATGAGGCTCCTGATGATATTGGAATAATTAAAAGAATAGAAAAACATCTGGAAACAATCCCCAGGCATAATAGTAAAATTGAAATCGGTTTTTTCGGAGGAAGTTTTACCGGATTGACGATTGAGCGGCAAAAACATTATCTGAACCTGGTTCAGCCCTGGCTCAAAAGCGGAATTATCAGCGGTATGCGTTTATCAACACGGCCGGATTATATTAATGATAAAATTCTGCAGATACTTAAGGATTTTGGTGTAAACACGATTGAACTTGGTGCGCAAAGCCTTGACAATGAAGTATTACAGTTAGCCGGACGAAGACATACATCAGAACAGGTTAGGCAGGCAGCCGCTTTGATAAAAAGATCCGGGTTTTCACTTGGATTGCAGATGATGCTTGGCTTACCCGGCGATACATTTCAGAAATCCATTAATACTGCAAAAGGTATAATATCGTCAGGTGCTGATTGTACAAGGATATATCCTACATTGGTTGTGCGCAACACAGATCTGGAAACTATCTATAAGAAAGGTGATTATCAGCCTCTTACACTGGATGAAGCGGTTGAATGGTGCAGTTCGATAGTGCCTTTGTTTGAAGAAGCCAAAGTAAAAATCCTTCGAATTGGATTACATCCCGGCGAAGGTATAATCCATGGGAACGATATCATCGCTGGACCTTTTCATGTTGCTTTTGGTGAATTGGTTCATACAGCTTTATGGAAAGATGTTTTGTTGAAAATACCCGAAGATCTATCTGCTACAATCACTGTTTTTGTTAATCCCGGGCAATTAAATTCTGCAATAGGGCATAAAGGCAGTAACAAGAAATTGCTTCAGCAAAGGTTTTGGGATGTTAAATTTAAAGTTGATAAAAATTTGTTTGGACGAGAATTTTATGTTGATCATCGTTGATAAGAAAATGCCTGAAGAGGCTAAGCAAAAACTTGGTTTGTACGGGGAACTGCTGGAACTGCAAACATCCGGTATTGTTTATCCGTCAATATCCGGGCATCCTGATATTTTTTTCTGTCAAACTGAAAATGGGCTTGTTGCAGCACCTGGTATTCCTGATGAATATATTGATACTCTGAAATTAAATAAGATAGAATTCGTAACCGGTAAGCATAAACCTGGAAGTGTTTATCCTTTTAATGTTAGTTATAATGCAGTTGTGGGCAGGAAATTTCTTATTCATAATCTTGATCATACTGATCCGGTCATCGCAGATATAGCATCCGGCAAAACCTGTATACATACAGAGCAGGGCTATACACGCTGTAATCTCATATCGCTTGGTGAAGAGCATTTTATCACTTCTGATCAGGGAATTCAAAGATCATTGAAGCAAAACGGGCTGGATTGTACTTATTTTTCACCTCAGAATATTTACCTTCAGGGATTTAAGCATGGGTTTCTGGGAGGAACTTGCGGTATTCTCAATAAAATATTATTCATCTGTGGCAGCCTAAAGCATTACGAATGGGCTGATGATTTCAGAAAACTAGTAAATAGGTTTGGTTTTGAAATCACAGAATTAACTGAAGATGTTTTATTTGATGTTGGGAGTATAATTTTTATAAGAAAAACCATTGATTAGCAGTTATTTACCAAAAAGTGTAAATACTTAATTCCTTGATGTATGATAACATTCATACAATAACTACCTTTGCAAGCGGAAAAATATTTAAAAATGTACGGAAAATATAAAGAATACCTGCAGGAAGAGCTTGAAAAGATCAGGCAAGACGGACTTTACAAGGAAGAACGCATATTGGTAACACCACAGGGCGTTAATATCAAGACAAAAGGTGGTCTTGAAGTATTGAATTTTTGCGCCAATAATTATTTGGGTTTATGTAACGATCATCGCGTAATGGCTGCAGCCAATTATTCATTTTTCAGATGGGGATTTGGTATGGCATCTGTGCGTTTTATTTGCGGAACGCAATTGGTTCATAAACAGTTAGAAGACAAACTTAGTGAGTTTCTTGGAACTGAAGACACCATTTTATACTCTTCGGCATTTGATGCCAATGGAGGTGTGTTTGAACCTCTGCTCGACGAGAACAGTGCCATTATCAGCGATGAACTGAACCACGCTTCAATTATTGATGGTGTAAGGCTGTGCAAAGCAAAACGATTTCGGTATAAGAACAATAATCTTGAAGACCTGGAAACAAAACTCAAGGAAGCTTCGGATTCAAAATTTAAAATCATTGTAACCGATGGCGTTTTTTCAATGGATGGAATAATTGCTCAGGTAGATAAAATATGTGACCTTGCTGATAAATATGAAGCCCTTGTAATGATTGACGATTCTCATGCCACCGGATTTATTGGCGAGAAAGGGCGCGGCACTCACGAATATTGCAATGCCATGGGTCGTGTTGACATTATTACTACCACTTTTGGTAAGGCATTGGGCGGGGCTTCAGGAGGATGTGTTTCGGGTCATAAGGAGATCATTGATCTACTGCGCCAGCGCTCAAGGCCATATCTTTTCTCAAATTCATTAGCTCCTGCAATTACCGGTGCCACACTTGAAGTAGTAAATCTTCTGACAGAAACAACTGATTTACGCGACAAGTTGAACAAGAACACCAAAATGTTCCGTGAAGGAATGGAAAAAGCAGGTTTCAGAATAATTTCGGGTACCCATCCCATTGTACCGGTTATGCTTGGTCATTTGCCAAATGATGCAAAACTATCCCAGGACTTTGCCAATGAACTTTTACTTGAGGGAATTTATGTTATTGGGTTTTATTATCCGGTGGTTCCCAAAGGAAATTCAAGGATAAGGGTTCAGATAAGTGCAGCACATTCAGAAGAAAATATAGAGTTCGCACTTGAAAAATTCATCAAGGTAGGAAAGAAATTTGGTGCAATTTAGTCTTGAAATCAGACTTTTTTATATCTTGCGCCCTTAAATCTCTGACACTTGGTTTTTGGAATAGGCACAGATATCATTGAAGTTGAACGTATTGAAAAGCAGCTTGAAAAAAATTCAGGACTGAAAGAGAAGTTATTTACCCCGCACGAAATAGCTTATTGCGAAAATAAAAAAAATAAAGCTCAGCACTATGCAGCACGATTTGCTGCAAAGGAGGCTTTTCTTAAAGCTATTGGAACAGGCTGGCGTGATGGATTGCAATTCAATGAAATAGAAGTGACAAATGATAAAATGGGGAAACCTATGATAGTGCTTTCAGGAAAAACCAAAGATTTTGTTAATCAGATCAATATTACCAATATACAGGTTTCGCTTACACATATCAAAGATGTTGTAAATGCGATCGTAATTGTTGAAAAATGATCTGTTGGAACTGATCGCAAACTGTTGAAGATCAGTTAAGTGGATTGAGATTTATTTAAAAATGAAATCAATAATGGTTCTGTAATTAAATCAGTAATACTTATCTCATGACTAACATCCGCTCATACGAAGAACGTGTTAAAAACTTCAGTTGGAAGATTTCAGAAGACGAACTGGATTATAAACCAGGCAACATTATCAATATCGGTTGGTATTGTTCTGACCGGATCTGTAATATGGGTAAAGCTGATAAGATGGCATTGCTCTGGGAAAATGCCATGGGGGTGGAAAAGAAATACACATACAATGATGTCAGGCTGGCTTCCAATACTATAGGGCAGTTTTTACGTTCGCTAGGAATAGACGCAGGCGAAAGAGTTTGCATTTTTCTTGACCGTATTCCTGAACTGTATCTGGGGTTTCTTGGAATTCTTAAAATTGGAGCTATAGCCCAACCATTGTTTTCTGCTTTTGGAGAGGAATCTTTATTTGTGCGACTTAACAATGCTGAGACCAAAGCCATTATCACACAACGCAAGCATGTTGGCAAAGTAAGAAAGTTAATTGACAGAATGCCTTATCTGAAGCATATTATTATTGTTGACCATGACGGAAAAAAGGCATTGCAGGAGCGCGAAGTGGTATTCTCACTCGAAGAAGCTGCTCCGGTTGAGCATTTTGAGATATATCCGTCAACTGCTGAGACACCTTCGGTATTGCACTATACATCCGGAACCACAGGTCAGCCAAAAGGAGTAAAACATGTTCATTATTCACTGATATCGCAGTACCTTACCTCAAAATGGGTTCTGGACCTTCAGGAAGATGATATTTACTGGTGTACTGCCGATCCGGGCTGGGTAACGGGTACATCGTACGGGATAATAGGCCCTTTCAGTAATGGGGTGACTCAATGTGTTCTTGAAGCAGGATTCTCGGCAGAAGCATGGTACAATTTTATTGAGAAATATCGTATTACCATGTGGTACTCAGCGCCAACGGCAATACGCTCGCTGATGAAGGCAGGAGATGAACTGATCAAAAAATTTGATCTGTCGTGTCTGAGGTATCTTGCCAGTGTTGGTGAGCCTTTGAATGCTGAAGCAGTGATATGGTCGGAACGCGTTTTTGGAAAACCTTTTTATGATACCTTCTGGCAGACTGAAACCGGCTCTATGATGATTTGTAATTATCCGGGAATGAAATTAAAACCGGGAAGCATGGGTAAACCTTTTCCGGGTATCACTGCTGCAATCGTGAATTCTAAAACCTATGAACCAATTACAGAGCCCGGAATAATAGGTCTTATTGCATTTGTACCTGATTGGCCTGCCCTGATGCGAACATATTGGAAAAATGAAGAAACATTTAAAAATAAATTTAAAAACGGGTGGTATTTAGCCGGCGACAGGGCTAAACTGGATTCAGAGGGTTATTTCTGGTTTGTGGGAAGAGACGATGATGTGATAAACACCGGAGGACATCTGGTAAGTCCGTTCGAAGTGGAATCAGCTTTGCTTGAGCATGAAGCTGTTGCTGAATCGGCTGTGGTAAGCAAGCCTGATGAGATCAATATGGAGGTCGTTAAAGCCTTTGTTACTCTTAAAACCGGATTTGAAGCAAATAGTGATACTGAACTTCAGATAATGAATTTTATCAGAAAAAAACTTTCGCCTCTGGCTATGCCACAGGAAATTGAATTTATTGATAAACTTCCCAAAACCCGAAGTGGAAAGATCATGCGCAGAATACTCCATGCAAAAGAATGGGGTCAGGAAATTGGTGACACATCAACTCTTGAAGATGATTGATATTTAATTGCAGTTCATTGAGCGATGAGTTTATGATAAAAATCCTAACATAATAATCAATTATTAACTTTTAAAAAGAAAAAATATGGAAGAAATGAAAGACGTTGTTTTGCAGTATGTAATTGACGAGTATCTTGAAGATCCGGATGAAGAAATTACATACAATACACCGCTTATTAGCGGAGGTATAGTTGATTCATTTTCAATGGTTTCTTTAAAACGTTTCCTTGAAAACAAATACAAGATCTCTATTCCCGACGACAAGGCTACTCCCGAAGCTTTTGACTCGGTGAATAAGATAGTTAGCCTTTTAAATGAATTTTTAAAATAAGAACCATCTGAGTAACCGGTTCCCATATGGTTCGTAGTTAACGGAACTATAGTTGATATGATAATTGTGGTTCTAAAAATTTAGATCAACAGCATAGTAAGTTGAACCGATAATACTCAGTAAAAATTTTTAGAAAATGGCATATAGCGATAAAATCAGAGAAATTTATCAGCAAACCCTTGGCGAATTAAAAGATGCCGGTTTGTTCAAGGTTGAACGTTTTATACATTCAACACAGGCTGCTGATATTGAAGTGGAATTTCCGGAAGGCGCCTCACTGAAAAAGGTGATCAATATGTGCGCCAATAATTATCTTGGACTTTCAAGTCATCCTGAAGTCATTAAAGCGGCTCACGAAGGTCTTGACAGCCGTGGATATGGCATGTCGTCAGTAAGGTTCATTTGCGGAACTCAGGATATTCACAAGGAACTTGAACGTAAGGTAACTGAATTTTTAGGTACTGAAGATACTATTTTATTTCCGTCATGTATGGATGCCAATGCGGGCGTGTTTGAGGCTATCCTTACAAAAGATGATGTGATGATAAGCGACCGTCTTGTTCATGCCAGTATAATTGATGGGATCCGTCTTTGCAGCGCTATGCATGATACTTTCAAGCACAGCGACATGAATCATTTGGAATCCAAACTCCAGTTACATAGTGATAAACGATTGAAAGTAGTTATTACCGATGGTGTTTTCAGTATGGACGGCGATACCGCCAAACTTGCTGAAATGGTTGACCTATGCGAAAAATATGATGCCATGCTATTCGTTGACGATAGCCATTCCACAGGTTTTATCGGTAAAACCGGACGTGGTACACACGAACATTGTGGTGTAATGGGTAAAATTGATATTATTACAACCACTTTTGGCAAAGCGTTAGGCGGAGCATCCGGCGGTTGCGTTTCAGGAAGAAAGGAGCTGGTTGAAATGTGTCGTCAGAAGGCACGCCCCTATCTTTTCTCGAACACTATTGCACCGGTTGTTGTAGCAGGTGTTTTAAGGGTATTGGATATATTATCTTCATCAACTGAGCGCCGCGATAAGCTGGAACGGAATACTGCGTTTTGGCGTAAGGGTCTGGAAGAAGCCGGCTTTGTTCTGAAAGATGGCGATACTCCTATTGTTCCTGTAATGCTTTTCAATGCCAAGCTTTCGCAGGATTTTTCCCGCGATTTGTTTGCTGAGGGAATTTATGCAATTGGATTCTTTTTCCCTGTTGTACCTCAAAGTCAGGCACGTATCCGTACCCAGATATCAGCAGGACATGAAATGCATCACCTGGAAAAAGCTTTGGAAGCTTTCATAAAAGTTGGAAAAAAATATAATATCCTGGGTAAAAGCAAACAGGAAATAATCGAGATGTATGGGATGTAAATGATCTGTCCAAATCCCTTTGGACAATATTTTTTACAAAATAGACCCAAACCTGCTTCTGGCTATTAGGGTTATGAATTCAGTAATAAAGGTTCGCCCGGATATTTTCCGGGTACGGGATTTTTAAAATTGGCAAATTTGAATCCGGGGTTATTGGATCAGATTATTGATTTACAGCTTTTTGTTTCAGGAACAATGAATTTATCAGTCCCAAACTCAGCAAAGCAAGCGCAATATAATATGATAATGTAGCTGCATTGTCCGGATAATTATCTTTCATAAAGGCAATTATCTGCGGACCGATAATTCCGCCAAAGCCCCATGCAATAAGTGTTATTCCATAAATTGATGCCATCAGCCCTGCATATTTTTCTTTGATAAGTGAGGGAAGAACGCCAAAACCGCCTCCGTAGCAAAGTAAAATAATGCATACTCCAACAAAGAATATTATAGGATCCTTGCTGAATACTAAAATGCTGAATATTATTATTTGTAATAAAAATAATATCCTGAAAGTTGAGATCCTACCAATTTTATCCGATACAGCCCCCCAGAAAAACCTGCCCAGACCATTAAAAATAGCACTTACTGCTATTAAGGTGGCTCCCCTGTTTTCTATAATTATCTTATCAGTTATGCCTCTTTCACGAAGTAAATCCTGTAGAAGTGGTGATTGAAATGAAAGAAATATCATGCCTGCAATTATGTTAAACAAAAACATAAACCATATCAGGATATAATCAATACGTTTGATATAGGGGATGACGCTTTCTTGTTTCTTATCTATGCTTCCCGGTTTTTCTTTAGGTTCGAGAAAAGAACTGAAAAAAGGCAGAATGATCAGAAGCAAAATCCCTATTGATAGAAAAGTTTTAGCCAGATCATTGTTAAACAGTTGCATAAATTGAGGTGCAATTAATTTTGACATAACAAATGCACCCAGTCCGAAGCCCATTACTACCATTCCGGTTACCAACCCCTGTTTATCAGGGAACCATGCAGACACAGTAGCTACAGGCGTAACATAAACCAGTCCCAAACCCATACCTCCAATAATTCCAAATCCCAGATACAACAAGGCAAGGCTTTGGGTTTTGAATGCAAAGTACGAAATAATATAACCGAAAGCGTATAAAAATGAGCCAGTTACAGCCATTTTCCTTGGTCCAAAACAATTTAGGTTTTTCCCGCCCCAGGCAGCGGTAACGCCCAGTACAAAAATGGCAAGGCTAAAAGCCCATGCTGTCATAGAATTGCTCCAGCCATAGCTTTGGGAGATCGGGTTCTGAAAAAAACTCCAGGCATAAACCGTACCAATGCTTAAATGTGCAAAGCTCCCCATTATAGCTATAACCCATCGCTTTTGTATTGTCATAATATGGTTTTTAAAGATTGAAATAATTCTTCTGCAAATTAACACTATTTATCAATTGGAAACAGCTAACATACGCCCACCTTTTTATTTCTAAATAAATTATCGTAGCTAACTTTCCTTATTTAAAAGCCATTGGCATATTTGCTTTTGGGTCTCAAAATAGCCTAACAGCAAAATCAATATCCTTAATATCATGTTTTTTGCTTATATTTACCGAATCTCATCAGTTTAAACTACTAGTCATACAATAACCCCAAAAGATATTGACTAAAGAAAATGTTACTTTTTAAATTATATGCGTCTAAACTTTTAGTCATGTGTATTAAGTGTACTGATTACATGACTTTAAAGTAATAGTAATTCATAGTATTAACACAATTAAACAAAAAAGAAATGAAAAGAAAAAGTTTAATGGGTCTTGTATCATTGATGATGCTATTGTTTTTAGCTGGTTGTGGAAAAGTTCCGCAGGATAAGATTGATGCTGCAAAAGCTGCTATTGAGACGTTACGTGCTGCTGAAGCTGACGTTTATGTTCCGGAAGAATTTGCTAATCTGGAAAACCAGATGAAAACAATTATGGCAAGTATCGAAGCTGAAAATTCAAAAACGTTTAAAAACTTCAAGGAACAGATTGTTCAGCTCGAAAACATTGTTGCTTCAACCGGCGGGATTATTGAAAATGCTAACGAAGCTAAAGAAGTTGTTCTTGGAGAAACCGAAGGATTGTTTGAGCAGATTAAAACCGTGTTGGCTGAAAATAAGGATTTGATGGCTAAAGCACCTAAAGGTAAAGAAGGCGCTGCTGTTTTGGAAGAAATGCGTAATGAAATCGCAATTATTGAGACTTCAGTGGCTGAAGCACACAGTATGTTTGAAAATGGTAACTATAAAGCCGCCAGCGATAAAGTTAAAGCTGCTATTGAAGGCGTTCAGAGTATCAATACAGAACTGCAGGAAGCTATTGCTAAAATAAAAAGAAAGTAATATAAATCCTGTTGAAGTCGTTAAAGAGAGACTGTCTTAACCAATTATTAAAAAGGCAGTCTCTTTTTGAATTGATATGAGTTAGGTTTTATGGCAAGAAGGAAGAACAGGAAGAGATTAATATTTTGGATATTGGCAATAGTGATAATTATTTCTTTGCCAGTTGTTTTTTTAAAGATTTTGCCCGAACCTCCGTTAACTGAGGTGGAAATGGCCGGAATGTCTCTTGCCAAAGCTCGTGATAATCAGGCTGAGATCTATGCTACTGATCTTTATGATGAGGCAAATCAATATTATGATTCGGCAATGTCAGTATGGCGTAAGGAAAATGAACGTTTTATTTTACTTAGAGATTATTCACGAGTAACAGGTTTTGCATCTCTTTCAGTTGAGAAATCTGAAGAAGCTTTAAAACAAACTATTATTTCATCAGCCGATCTTGAGAAAACAACAACAAACAAATTAAATAAACTCAATGAGCTGCTTAAAGAAATGAATGGTGCTTTAAGCAGATTTCCATTGCCTGAAGAAATTAGTTCAGAAATTGCCCGAGGTAAGTTATTGTTTTCAGAAGCAAAGATTGTTTATAGTAATAAACAATACACTGAAGCTGATAAAATGTTGAATCAAACAGAAAGTATTTTAAAAAGCGCTCATAATAAGGCTTTTGACCTCATAATCAATTATTTTAAAGGTTATAATCAGTGGTCACAATGGATGGAGCAAACTATAACTGAGTCACGTAATAAAAAAACTACTGCTGTGATAGTTGATAAATATGCGGGTAAATGCTTTATTTATAAAAATGGTAAAAGAGTCAATGAATTTGATGCGGAGCTTGGTAAGAAATGGATGGGCGATAAACGCCATAAAGGTGATAATACTACTCCTGAAGGCCGATACCGGATAATTAAAAAGAAAGAAGGAAGCGCTACAAAATATTATAAGGCATTACTTATTGATTATCCGAATAATGAAGATAAACAGCGTTTTCAGGCGGCAATCGCTGATGGAACACTTCCGCGCAATTCTCATATTGGAGGTCTTATTGAAATTCACGGCCATGGAGGTAAAGGAGCAGACTGGACAGAAGGTTGCGTAGCACTGGTTAACAGCGATATGGATAAGATCTTCAGGTTGGTGAATATTGGCACACCAATTACTATTATCGGTTCAATATCTTCGTTTGATGAGATTTTCAAAAACTGATTGTTAATCATGCAAAATACATTAAAACCAACCGATAAGGAAGGTGGTGAAAAAGAGAAAAGGTGTTTTTTATTCCTTAAATATATCTCAAATGGATTTAATAAAGAGAAGTCAATCAGGCTGCTTAAATTAAGTGCGCTGGTAGTTGCATTATTTGTTACATTTATCGCATTTATTTATCTGTATGTTTTTTATGCGCCTGCAATTGGCGGGGTGTTTGTAAAAAAAGCAACGGTTAATAAGCAGACACAAAATGATTCTGTAACAAAACAACTAACACTATTAGAAAAAGAACTTAATACCCTGAAAACCAAATACATTTCTCTTACACCTAAACAACCCTATTTGGTTATAAACACAACTGACAATCATTTCTTTTTGTATAAAAACCGGGAACTAATCAGGGAGGGATTTGTGAGTACGGGGAGTTATATTCGTTTGCGGTCGGAAGATAATCGGGAGTGGCTGTTTAAAACACCTAAAGGTAAAAGAACTGTTAAGGGGAAAATGACAAATCCTGTATGGAGGAAACCTGACTGGGCATTTGTTGAAGAAGGTTTACCAGTTCCTTCGGCAAATCATCCAAGCAGATATGAAGCCGGTGTTCTTGGCGACTATGCATTAAGTCTTGGTGATGGTTATCTGATACATGGCACACTTTATAAAAGATTTTTGGGAATGCCGGTAACACATGGTTGTATCAGAATGAATGATGAAGATCTTGAATTTATTTTCAAATCATTGAATACAGGTTCACATGTATATATTTATTAAAAGAGATCATGGATACCAGTAAAGAGGTCAAATCCCGTAATTCCAGGCTAAAGATATTTTTTAAACTAGCTATTTCATTGCTGGTTTTTCTTCTGGCATTTCTTGTTTTTTACATAGTAATGTCGGCATTTTCTACAAGCAGATGGGTGAAAGATGTTAATTCCCGATATTCTGAACAGGTACATGAAAGATATGATCCTCAACTGATCAATAATCAGAAATATATTGCTTTACAAAATGAGATTGCTTTCATCAAAGCACAATTATCAATGGCTAAAACTGATTCTATTGGTTTAATAATCAATATTCCGGATAGCACTATGACTCTTGACATCAGCGGAGTAGATGTAAGTGTTGCAAAAATAATCAACAGTAAATTCAGTCGCAGCTTATATGCAATTGATCATAGAGCATTGGCAATAATGCTTTCAGAACCTTTACGGATAACTAATTCAGTTGCTTCAATTGAAAAGGAACCCATTATAAATAAAATAGCACAAAAAGATACCACTGAAGCGAGTTTGCCAGATAAAATCCAGGAGATTATTAAGGATGAACCTGTGTATTTTGAATTAACTTTAGAAAATGAGCTTAAAATATTGGTTATTCAGCAAGAAGAATTAAGTAAGATTAGCCGTTTTAAATTTAGCCTTAATCTGGCAGTACAAAGAGCTATTAAAGATACAAAAAGCATATTAAAATTCAGGCTTCCTGATTATAGCCCTGTTATCCAATTAATTGTATCAGAAAAAGATGCCAGAGCAATTTACAGAGCCATACCTGAAAAGGGAAAAACTTGTTTATTTTTGATAAATTGATCGTGCTTGAACCACCGTATTTATATATTTGAATATTTAAGAATTCTTTGTAGAAAAATAAAAAAAGAGAACTCTTATTCGGTTTACATTGATTATTTTTGTATTTTTGAAAATGTTGTGTTGAAATCATAATTGAAACAAAGGATTGTATGTTAAAGGATTTAATGGTATTTCTGGAGTTTCACTCAAAATGGTTTTTTGCAATTCTGGTTTATCAGAACTTTCTTTTATTTATCATAATGTTTTATTATGGTAAATGGGCTTCCAGCCGCCCCAAGCTTATCCTTTCCCAGTTTTTTCTCATTTCGGGTATTATTTTTCTTGCTTTTCTTTTTCAGCATACCGGAAGAATTCAAATGGCGGGAAAGCTTAATTTCCTCCTTCCGGGTGGATTTTTTCTTATTATGCCATTTGCTTATTTTTATCTCAGATCTCTTGCAAATAAAAAATATGATTCATGGGTCTGGATCTTGTTTCACTTCATACCTGCAGCTATTTTGCTGATTGTTAATTTTGTTCTTATATTCACAAGGCATTCACCAACAATTAGTCTGATGAATATCCCCCATAATTCAATGGCAGTTATTATAATATTACAGGTAGTGTTGTGGGGACAGTTTTTGTTTTACACTATTCAGATTGTAAAATACCTTTGGAAAACAGGTTGTTTGTCATTCAGAAAAATATCATTTTCATTAGCGGCGCAGGCAAAATGGCAATTGCTGCTTTTTGTAGCTTTTGGGGCTTATTCCATAATCATGGTTTTTATGATTATGGATAGTATGGTTTATAAGAAAGAAACAAATGATATCATACTTTATATAATTGCCTTTATAACCATTTCCATAGTAATCGGACTTTTTGCTTTTAAATATCAGGAGCTGCCTGATGGTGTTACTGTTGTTTATGATGATTCCGGTGAAATAGTTTATACAAATTCAGAAATTGCCAATGTTCAGATAACAGCTAAAAAGAGCAGTGATGAAAATGAAACAAAGACAAAGTCACAATTAACACCTGAAAGAAGAGAAGAATTGCTTGCCAGATTCAATCAGCTAATTGAAGAAAAAATTTATTTGAATGTGGATTTTAACCTGTCGAGTCTGGCAAAAAGCATGAACTCTAACTCGAAATACGTTTCAGAAGTAGTAAATGTTAGCACAGGCAAGACCTTTTCACAATATATCAGAGAACTTAGAATAGATGAGGCTAAGAAATTAATAGAGGAAAAAAATACTGAATTATATTCAATTGAAGGTATAAGCAGGATAGTAGGATATAATTCAAAATCTTCTTTTAATTCTCATTTTAAAGAGCTTACAGGAATGACGCCAAGTGAGTATCTTCAGAGAATTAAAGAAGTTTAGTTTTGGTGTAGTTACAACTGATAATTTGTTACATCCTCACCCGGTAAATCAATATTCACTTCATC
>ERZ795058.1859-NODE-1859-length-26744-cov-7.076061_pt1 | contig 26744 bp, 27 predicted proteins | sample MGYA00375142_ERZ795058 | MGnify/ENA primary metagenome ERZ795058 (study PRJEB30187, sample SAMN05720210) | activated sludge metagenome | isolation source: anaerobic digester from wastewater treatment plant | place: Japan | collected 2015-04-20 ... | reverse complement strand
ATAATTGACAATTGACAATCAAGGGAACGTCCGCCTGCGGGCGGGGACGGGATAATTGATAATTGACAATTGACAATCTAGGGAACGCCCGCCTGCGGGCGGGGGACGGGGTAATTGACAATTGACAATTGATCATTGACAATCGGGGAACGGGAACCCACAATCCCTGTAGGGGCGGATATCATCCGCCCGCATCCGAAACCAACCACCGGAGGAAGCATGTATCCGAGAATCGTTACGGATTTGGAAAAGCTCAAGCATAACGTCGAGCGCGTCGTCACCCTCTGCCACGGCGCGGGCGCGTCGTGCGCGATCGTGACCAAGTGCGTCTGCGCGGACGCGCTCGTCGCGGCCGTCATCGAAAAAAGCGGCGCGGATTATATCGCGGACTCGCGCCTCCAAAACCTCGCTTCGCTCAAAACTCGAAAGCCGCGCTACCTGCTGCGCGTCGCGCAGCCGTGCGAAGCGGCGCAGGTCGTCGCACACAGCGAGGTGAGCCAGCAGAGCGAGATTTCGACCGTGCGGCTGCTCGGCGCGCAGGCAAAGCGTCAGGCACGGCGGCACAAGATCGTGCTGATGCTCGACATGGGCGATTTGCGCGAAGGCGTGTTCTGCCGGGACCGCGCGGAAATCCTCGCGCTCGCCAAAGCCGTCGCATGCGAGGACATGCTCGAGCTCCACGGCGTGGGCGTGAACCTGACTTGCTTCGGCGGCATACTGCCGGATGCGGATAACCTCGGCTGCCTCGTTGAAATCGCGGAGTGGCTCCGCGCCGAAACCAAGCTTCCCATCCCGCTCGTTTCGGGCGGCAACTCGAGCACGCTGCCCATGCTGCTCGCGGGGAAGCTGCCTTCAGGCGTCAACGGCCTCCGCATCGGGGAAGGGTATCTTCTTGGCAACGAAACCGCCTCGGGAACGCGGATGGAGGGGTTCCACCCTGACTGCTTCACGCTCGAAGCGCAGCTTGTCGAAGTCAAGCGCAAGCCCAGCAAGCCCATCGGCCGGAGCGGGCCGAATGCCTTCGGCGAATATGTTTCCTTTGAGGACAGGGGCGAGATGTTGCGCGGCATATTAGCCGTCGGCCGGCAGGACGTCGTGCCCGACGGCCTCGCGCCGCGCGGCGCGGGCGTCGATATCCTCGGCGCGAGTTCGGACCACCTGATCGTCGACCTCACGCGCGCGGGGGAGCAATACCGGGTCGGCGACGTGCTTTCCTTCACGCCGGACTACGGCGCGCTGCTGCGCGCCTTCACGAGCGCGTACGTCGAAAAGGCGTATACGGGAGACGAATGTTGACTTACCGTCAATCAGAATAAGAAAAGGAGAAAGCATATGCCAGTCAATCTGAAGGGACGCTCCCTGCTCACGCTCAAGGACTTCACCCCCGAAGAGCTCCGCTACCTTCTCGACCTTTCGCACGACCTCAAGGCCAAGAAGCGCGCGGGCATCCGGGGCGATCTGCTCGCGGGCCGCAACATCGTGCTGCTGTTCGAAAAGACCTCCACGCGCACGCGCTGCGCCTTCGAGGTCGCGGCGTTCGACGAGGGCGCGTGCTGCACCTTCCTCTCGAACTCGCAGATGGGCAAGAAGGAATCGCTCGAGGATACCGCCAAGGTGCTCGGCCGCTACTACGACGGCATAGAATACCGCGGCTACAGGCAGAGCGACGTCGAGCTTCTCGCCAGGCACTCGGGCGTGCCCGTGTGGAACGGCCTGACCGACGTGGACCACCCCACGCAGATACTCGCGGACTTCATGACCATCGAGGAGCACGTCCACAAACCCCTCTCGAAGGTGAAGCTGTGCTTCGTAGGCGACGCGCGCAACAACATGGGCAACGCTTTGATGATCGGCTGCGCAAAGATGGGCATGCACTTCGTGGGCGTCGCGCCGAAGGCGCTGTTCCCGGAGGAAAAACTCATCGCCGAAATGCGCGAGGTCGCCAAAGCGACCGGCGCCGTGATCGAGTTTTCCGAGGACCTCGAAGCGGTCGCGGGCGCGGACGCGGTCTACTCCGACGTGTGGGTATCCATGGGCGAGGAGGCGCAGTTCGAGGAGCGCATCAGGCTTCTCGAGCCGTACCGCGTCGACAGGGCGCTCATGGAAAGAACCGGCAACCTGGATTGCATCTTCCTGCATTGCCTGCCGAGCTTCCACGACCTCGAAACGAGCGTGGGCCGCGAGATCTTCGAGAAGTACGGCCTCAGGGAGATGGAGGTTTCGGACGAAGTGTTCCGCTCCGCGCAATCCAAGGTGTTCGACGAGGCGGAAAACCGCATGCACACCATCAAGGCCGTCATGGTCGCGACCATAGGCCGCCAGTAAGAACGACGAACGCAGCGGGGCGGCGCAAGCCGCCCCGCAAAAATTTCCCGCCCGACGGCGGCGTTCCCTGATTGTCAATTGTCAATTTTCAATTGCCCCAAAGGAGGCCGGCGCATGTTCTACACCTACGACGATTACCTGCGCGCGGCGCAGGCCATACGCCAAAAAACCCCGCTGGAGCCGGAATTCCTGCTGATACTCGGCTCAGGGCTGGGTTTCCTCGGCGATTTGGCCGAGGGCGCGGCGTATATTCCCTACGAAGAAATCCCCGGCTTTCGCGCTTCGACCGCGCCGGGCCACAAGGGCAGGCTCGTTCTCGGCGAGCTGTGCGGCAAGCGCGTCATGATCATGCAGGGACGCATGCACCGCTACGAGGGCTACGAGCCCGCCGAGGTCGCCTTCCCGGTGCGCGTCGCAAAGCTTCTGGGCGCGCGGAGCATGGTCGTCACCAACGCCGCGGGCATCCTCAACACGGACTTTCGCATAGGCGAGCTGATGCTGATTTCGGATTATCTGAACCTGTCGCAGGCAAGCCCGCTCGCGGGGCCGAACATCCCCGCGTTCGGCGTGCGCTTCCCGGATGTGGGCGTCGTATTCAACAAGGACTACCGCGCCCTGGCCAGGGAAGCCGCCGCGGAAATGGGCCTCGCGCTTCGCGAGGGCGTATATTGCAACGCGCTCGGCCCGCAGTACGAGTCGCACGCGGAGATACGGGCGTTTCGCATGCTCGGCGGGGACGCGGTGGGCATGTCCACGGTGCCCGAGAGCATCGCGGCCGCGCACTGCGGCATAAGGACGCTTGGCATCTCTCTTTTGTGCAACTATGCGGCCGGACTTTCGGACAAACCCGTCACCGAGCAGGAGGTGCTCGAGGCGGCGGAGCGCGCCAAGCCCTATTTCTCAAAGCTCGTCATGGAGTTTTTAAAAAAGGCGTAGAGGATCAGAGCGCGAGGAAGCTCTCCCCGCGCGCGAGGGGCAGGAATGTTTCCCGGAGCCAGCGCGCGAGCGCCGAGGAGAACCAGTCCCAATCCCCGGCGGCCTCGTATCTCTGGCAGACGAACAGCAGTATCCCGAGGGCGAAGTACGGCTCCGCGAGCCGAAGCTCGGCCCTTTTTCCATATCCCTCCTCGAAGCCCGCGAGCAGGGCTTTGCGCACGTTTTCGCGCGTGAAGCTCGCGAACATGCCCGCGAGGTCGAAATACGGGCTCGCGAGGCCCGAAAGCGAAAAGTCGATGGGCGAAGCGTCCGTTCCGTCCCAGATGAGGTTGCCGCCCGACAGGTCCGCGTGGCAGACGCAGAGGCCGGTTTCCCGCTCCGCCGCGCGCATGCGCGGCGCCATGGCGGCGAGCGCCGCGAGAAGACCGGCGAGCTGAGCGTCGTTCACTGCGCCCGCCTCGCGCGCCGCGCGAAGCCTTTGCGCGAGCACGGGCAGCGTCCGCTCTCCGTAGCGCGGGCGGCGGGACGCGAAGCGGCGTACGCAATCCTTCGTGAAAACGTCGAGCCTGCCCGCGGCGCGCCCCGCGGCGAAGGCCGCGCCGTCCGGCACGTCGGCCTCTTTCCAGAGCGCGTCGAAGCTCTCGCCCGCGAGCCAGCAAAGCAGCGTCGCGGGGACGCCGCCGGGGAGCGTCTGCACGGTTTTGCCGTCCTTCCCCGGCACGGGGCGCTGCACGCGAAAGCCGTTCTCCGCAAGCAGCAGGAGCAGCTCCGCCTCGGCGCGCCGTTTGGCGAACCCGTCCGCGCCGCACAGCGGCAAAGGCGCGAAGCCCTCGGCCGGGATATGGATGCGCAACGCGAAGCGGCGCTCCTCCGCTTGCACGTCGTAGATTTCGTTTTCGTTGTGGCGTATGAGTTTTACCTGAGCGCCCGCCAGGCCGAATTGCGCGAGCGCGGCGTTAAGGCGCGCTTCGCGATCGTCCGCTGCGCCGTTCACGGGCGCGCGCCTATGAAGAAGCGGTCCTTGCCCTCGCTCTTGGCGCGGTACAGCGCTTCGTCCGCCTCGGCGTAGATCTGCTCGAAGGGCCTCCCGTCCCCGCGGTAAAGGGCGACGCCCGCGCTCGCGGACACGGGCAGGCAATCCCCCGCGCCGCAGGGGATGTGCAGCGCGTCCCTGAGCTCGCGCGCCTTGCGCTCGATGAAGCTCAAATCCGGCGCGTTCTTCAAAAGCACCATGAACTCGTCCCCGCCCACGCGGCCCACGACGTCCGTCGCGCGGAAGGTCGCCCGTATCGCGGCGGCGATCTGCTCGATGGCCGCGTCGCCGCGCTGGTGGCCGAGCGTGTCGTTGACGCGCTTGAAATCGTCTATGTCGATCACGAACAGCGCGTGCATACCCGTCGCGCCCTCCGCGCGAAGGTAGCGCCTGATGTGGCTGAAGGTCGCGTCATGGTTCAACAGGCCCGTCATCGAGTCGCTCTGCGCGGCCAGGGAAAGCTCGTCGAGCCGGCGCTTTTCGGCGTACTCGGCGCTGACGTCCTCGCCCATGCCTATGGCGAGATACGCGCGCCCCTTCTCGTCGAACAGGTTCGTGTAGCGCACGCGCTCATAGCGCCAGCCTTCGCCGTTCTGCGCGCGCAGCAAAAAAACTTCCTCGAGCGACTTTTCTCCGGCGGCCAGTCTCGCGTGAAGTCCGCGCAGGTCTTGCGCGCTGTCGGGATGCACGAAGCCGGAAGCGATGAGCGATTCCGGCACATCCTCGTGCGAGCCCTCGCGCACGCCAAGGAGCCTCGCGGAGCGCGCGTCTATCGAAAGCACGCGGCGCACGGGGTCGAAGTCCCACACCGCGACGGAGGTGTTCTCGAGCGCCATGCGGTAGCGGGCGCCGATCTCGTTAAGGCGCGTCTGGTCCGCGATAAGCCGCTTCGTATTTTGCCTGACCACGTACGCGAAGAGCAGCACGAACGCCGCCGCGAGTATCAGGATCGCCGCAACGATCAGGTAGCCGGACTTCACGGTCTGCGAGATCTCCTCGTTGACGCGCGCGGCGGGCGCGCTGGTGCAGATCATCCATCCGTTCACGCCCAGAGGCGCGTAGGCGAGGTATGTTTCCGTGTCGTAAAGCGTGTAGTTGACGATGCCCGAAGCGCCCGATGCAAAATCATTTTGAAGAACGGCGAGCGCCCCGGCTTCCCCGGCGCGCTCGAGATCCACAAGCAGGCTGCCCTGCATGAGCCCGCTTCCCCCATAGACCTTCTCGCCCGCGCAGGAGAGTATCAGCGTGCGGCTGCCGTCGTAGGATGCTTTCGTTTGCAGCACGCCCGTAAAGGCGTCCTCGCTGAAGAGCGCGTAAAGCACAAGTTCGACCGCGTCCCCCGATTTGACGGGAACGGAGAGCGCGAAGCGCGGCGCGCCGTCTATGCGGCTCGCGACCGCCTCGAGCCCGCGCTCCCCCGCGAGGGACTGCCGGAAATAGAGCCTGTCGGATATGTTGATGGCGCCTTCGTCGCCGGCAAGGGAATCCCCCGCGGCGTCGGCGAGATAGATCTCAAAAAACGCCGCGCCTCCGACGAATTGGCCAAGCCTTTCAAGCTCCGCCTGCGCGTTCTCAACGCCCGCGGCGGAAAGCCCCGCGGCGACGGCCTCGAGCGAGCGGTACTGCCAGTCGAGCGCGGCGAGGAACACGCTTTTGTTCTCCCGCACCTCCGCGGAGAGGGTTTCGTTCGTCTTGCCGCGGATGCGTTCGACGGACGCGTGCTGATAGAGGAACATGGAGTAAAACGTCGCCGCCACGAGGATCGCGAGCATGACCGCGAGCATTGCGTTTTCGCGCTTGTCCCTGTTGGGCATCGTCCCTTTCCGGCCTCCTTTTCAGCCCGGTCCGGCGCATGAGCGCCCTGGCCCGTGTCCCCTTTATCATACATGGAATCCGCGTGCCCGTCAAAGCTATTGTGCGCGTTTTTCCCAGGTAAAGAAGTCCTTTTTGAACAGCCGCGACACGGGCTTATAGAGGAAGTACGTCACGCTCGAGTTGATGCCGGCCTTGATGGCGTTGAAGGCGACGAAGCTCCACACGATACCCATGATGCTGCTCTGCGCCGCCGCGTAATCCATCTCGGCGCTCATGAGGAACAGCGGCGAGAGATACAGGTTCATCGGCACCATGATCAGCATCATCGCGAGCGAGCCGAGCAGCAGCCCCAGAAGCGCGCCGCCGAGCGTGCGCTTCCCGCGGTAGATCGTGCCCGCGACGAGCACATACGCGCCCGTGGCGACGAAGTGCATGACGCAGCCGATCCATCCGCTCCCGGCGGAAACCGTCAAAGCCTGCAGCACGCACACGATGCCCACGAGCAGCAGCCCCCAGAAAGGGCCGTAGAGGAACGCGCCTATGAGCATGGGCACGTCCGCCATGTCGTATTCGAGAAAGGGCAGTATCAGCGGAAAACGCACGACGTACATCAGCGCGACCGACATCGCGCACAGCAGCCCCATCTTGACGATCTTCTCAATCCTGGGATTTCTCATATTTCCTCCCGACATAAAAAATACCCCCGCCTCTTAGCGGGGGGACGCAGCAAAAAGCCCGCTTCTCCCATCCGGACTGTACCGTCGGCTCCGGGATCTCACCGGCTCGGCCGGCCGCATGGCCGGTTCGCGGGCTCGTCGGCATACGCCGCATCACCGCCGGTGTGGAATCGCACCACCCCCGAAGCGCTCTTATTATAAGGTTTTGGCGCGAAATATGCAAGAGGCTCCCGCCCCAAGCGGGAAATCGAATTCGCCGCGCGCGTATCCTTCAGGGACGATCGCGGGGCTTCTATGTTGCGGCACGCGGGTGTATAATAACGGTGCGAATACATGGAACGGAGAGGCGACATGAACGAAACCTGCAACCACGATTGCTCCTCCTGCGAGGCCAACTGCCCTTCGCGGGAGAAAACGGATTTTCTGGAGAAGCCGCACCGCATGAGCCGCATCCGCCGCGTGATCGGCGTCGTGAGCGGAAAAGGGGGCGTGGGCAAATCCCTCGTGACCTCCCTGAGCGCGGTGCTGCTGCGAAGGATGGGGCTGAAGTGCGCCATACTCGACGCGGACGTGACGGGGCCCTCGATCCCGAAGGCGTTCCGCCTGACGGGCAAGGCCGAGGCGGGCGAGGACGGCATCTATCCCGTGACGACCAAAACGGGCATACCGGTGATGAGCATCAACCTCCTTCTCGATGAGGATACGCAGCCCGTCGTCTGGCGCGGGCCCATACTCGCGGGCGCGGTCAAACAGTTCTGGACCGACGTCGTCTGGGGCGACGTGGACGTGATGCTCATCGACATGCCGCCGGGCACGGGAGACGTGCCGCTCACGGTATTTCAGTCCATACCGGTCGACGGCATCGTCATCGTCACCACGCCGCAGGAACTCGTGGGCATGATCGTTGAAAAAGCGGTCAACATGGCCGCCATGATGAACATACCCGTCATCGCGCTCGTCGAAAACATGAGCTATATCGATTGCCCGGACTGCGGCAGGCGCATATTCCCCTTCGGCGAGAGCCGCCTCGCGGACACGGCCGCGCGGCTGAACATACCCGACACCGCGCGCTTGCCCATCGACCCGAAACTCGCCGCCGCGTGCGACGCGGGCATGGTCGAGCTGTTCGAGGGCGATTGGCTCGACGCGCTCGCGCGCAAGATTGCGGGAAGCATTCGATAAACCCGCAAAACCTTTATCACAAACCGTGCGGGGCTTCCAGTTGCCGGAAGCCCCGCCGCTCATTCGTCCCCGTCGTCTCCGGGAAGGCTGAAAAGGCCGTCGTCCTCGTCGTCATCCTCATATCCGGCCGGCTCGTCCCCGCCGTCGAGGAAGTCGTCGGGATCGTCCCGATCGAGCAGGAGCTTTTCCTCATCCTCGTCGTAAATCACCAGCAGGCTGACGAGCTCCTCGCCGGGATCGACCCTGCCGTCGCCGTTGAGGTCAAAGGGATCGCCGAAAAGCCTCATGCGCGCTCCTCCTTGCGTTTTATGTCCTCATCATAGCGGTTTTCCGGGGCGATAAACAGGACTTAGAGGGCGCGCTTCCTACGGCCTTTCCAAAGGGTCCGCGTCCCAGTCGTCCGGGAGGCCGTACGCATCCGCGTCCGCGCGCTCCTCCCCGTCTCCCGAAAAGCCGATGAGCATGCCCCAGCCGTAGGAATCCTCCTGATCGAAGGGCGCATCCCCGCCGGGGATGATGGTTCTGCCGCGCATGTTCCCGCCTCCTTTTATTCTAGTATGCCCGGCATGGCGGAAAACAACGGGGAACCCGCGCGGACGAGGCGGGGATTTTACTTCGTTTTTGCACGCGCGGCGGCCGCGGCGCGCCGCTTTCCCGGCCTCATTCGAGCGCCGCGTTCTTCTTTTTCCAGTAGCTCAAAAAGGACGCGCGCGCCTTGCCCCGGGCGGGCGCCGCCCGTCCCCATTTTTCGTAGAAGGCTTCTTCCTCGGCGGCCGCGCGAAGCGAAAGCTCCCGCATGGCGGCGAGGTCGGCGTTTTCCGCTTGCGCAAGCCAGCTTTTTTCGAGCGCGTCCCGCTCGGCGAAATACGCGGCGGGCAATTCCCCGCCGAGAAGGCTCCTGTGGAAGCGCTCGCGCGCGAGCCAGTGTTCCTTCGCGCGCGCGTCCCCCGCCTCGAATACGGGCGGCGCCGGAGGGTTGCCGAAAGCCCAGGGCTTGAAAAGAGATACGCAGGGCGTGGAGCTTCCCGTGATCCACACTTTCGCGATCTTGCCGAACTCGACGATCATGCTCGCGGTCGTGTGGTCGCCTATGGCGCCCCCCGCGTGCATGCACACGCTCCCGACGCTGTTTTGGCACAGCGGGTTCGCGACGCCGGGCGCGTGCGCGCGAAGCGCGCGCATCAGCTCCGGCGCGCCCGCCGCTGCCGCGAGCGCGGCGCAGGCCATGCCGTTCCTCTGCTTCGAGCCGGAAAAAAAGGAATACACGGGTTCGAGGTGCTTCTTCGCGAAATCCTCGCCCGCCTTCGCGCCGCCGCCGAGAAGGTCGGCCTGCGCGCCCAGCGAGAGCCTGTTGGAGATGGCCGCGCGCGCGAAGCGTTTGGCGGCCCAGCGTTTGCCGGCGGTTTCGAGAATATAAACGTCGTGTGCGTCGAGTATCAGGAAGGAATTGTCGTAGTAGAAATCGTGGTCGAAGCCGCAGTTGCCACCCTGCCCGTAGCGCTCGAGCAGCGAGGCGATCACCTCGACCGCGTGCCGCGCGCTCTCCCCGCGCTCGAGCCCGAGGCGCACGAGGTCCATGCCCGTCAGGCCGGTTTTGCCGTAAGCGCCTTTGGTGAACACCGCCTCGTTGCCTATGGCGACCCCGCGCTCGCTCAGGCCCATTTCCGCGCCCCAGAGCCACGAAGGGCGCGAGAGCAAAACTGCGTTCGCCTCCCCCGCGTCCTCGATTTCAATGTAGGTGGCCTTGAGCCTGCCCGCGCCGCCGCGCCGCGGATGGTATTCCGCGAGCTGCGGCTCGTTCGGGCTGCGGTCGCTGTTTTTGGCGAAATACGCCCCGCCTCCCGCGAGGAAGCCCATCGTGTCGCACATAGCACCCTCCTTGGCTGTGAAGATGGATCTATTATACATCCGACGGAACGCGGGAGGAAGAAAGGCGAAAACGGGCCGCGCGCGCGGTCCTCCGGATTGCCGGTATGATCCCCGCCGCGGGCGGATGCCGTCCGCCCCCTACGCTCTCGTGATGCCGATGTCCGCGTTGACGAGCGCGCCGATATATTTCTTCGCGGCGCAGGTCAGCATGCCCTTCTTGTAGAAACCTATGGAAACCGTGAGATCGCTTGCGACCGCGAGCTCCGCCGCGCCGGTGTCCCCGTCGAGGCCGCTGTTGATGTCCACGCTCACGACGTACGCGCCCGAGGCGTTGATTGCGCGTATGGCCTCGCGCGCGAGGCCGCGCACGGGGCCTTTGAAGCCCGTGCCGAGTATGCAGTCCGCGACCATGTCGAAGCCGGAAAGGTCGGTGTCCTCCCGGAAGGGGAGTATGTCCACGCCAAGCTCCCGCGCCTCGTCAAGGAAGGGGCGGGCTGTGTCCGTGACGCCCTCGCCCACGCGGTAGACCACGGGCCGCACGCCGTGCCTTGCGAGCACGCACGCGAGCGCGTAGCCGTCCCCGCCGTTGTTGCCGCCGCCGGACACGATGGCGACGCCGCCGCGCCAGTCCGCCGCGTGAAACACGCCAAGCGCCGCCCTGCGCATCAATTCGCCGCCCGGCACGGAATGCTCAATGGTGTAGGCGTCGCTTCGCCGCATGTCGTCCACGGAAACCGAGAAGGGCTCCGCCTTGGCTTTTGTCTTATCCGCGCTCCGTTTCATGTATCCGTCCTCCTGTTTCAGAGTAGAGCGCCGCGACGCGCCCGAGCTGCGCGGCCATGCCCGCGGCGACCTCGCCGGGCGCGGCGATGCGCGCGTCGGGGCCCAGAGCGAACATCCAGGCGTAAAACTGCGGGCTCACCGTCACGTCCGCATGGATGCAAAAGCGCCCTTCGCCCGCGGGGATGAAGGGTACGTCCTTGCCGAAGCGGTCGATCACAACGCCCGCAAGCTTGTCCGAGAACTCGAGCGTGGCGCGCTGCCGCTCGCCGCCGAACATGCCGAAGGTGTGCTTGGCGTAGGAGGCGACATCCATCTCGGCGAACGCCTCGCCGCCCTGGCGCGGCGCTTCGAGAAGCTGTATGGAATCCATCTTGTCCACGCGGTAATGCTTGATGAGCTCCGCCGCTGCGTCGTAGGCGAGCAGGTAATAGGTTTCGTTCGAGAGCATGAGCGCGAAAGGGCTCACGCAATAGCGGCCGCCTCCGTGGCGGTACCGCTTTTTCTTATCCGCGTCGAACTCGAAGTATTTAAAAGAGACCATCCGGTCCCCGGCGATGGCGGAATGGATGCAATCCACATTGTAGAAGATGCTCTCGTTCATGGTCTTGACGCGGTCGGCGACGTAGACCTGCCTTCGCATGAGCTGCGCCTCGTAATGGCTGCACAGCTTCTCGAGCTTTTTGATGAGCGCGCAGGTCTTCTTCTGCGTCAAAAACCGGCTGGACTGCACGCTGTCCACGAGCAGCTTCAGTTCCGGCAGCTCAAACTCCCGCTCGGCGACGAAATAGCGCGCCTTGGGGTCGCGCACCATCTGCACGTCGATGCCGAAGGTACGAAGCGCCTCCATGTCGTCGTAAAGGCTCTTGCGCTCCGCCTCCACGCCGCAGGCGGAAAGCTCCCGCTTGATCTGCTCGAGCGGCATCGGGTGCGCTTCGTCGGTTTTCGTGAGGAGTATCCGCGCCATGTACAGGAGCTTGAGCTTCTGGTTGGCCGACTTGGGCATACCGCACCTCCAAAGGTTGATGTATCGATCAAGCGCGTTTTTATATTCGGCGCTTATCCGGCTTAAAAAACGACGCCGCGCCGCGAACCCGAATTGCATGCTCGGAAAATCCGCCGGTCCAAGGGCCGCAAAAAACTACGGGCGTCCTATATAATACCATATTCTCCAAAAAATGATAGTTTTTTTAACAGGATTTTTTCGTTATTTTTCATGATATTTGATTTTTTTACCTAATTTTTGCTCAAGGATGCTCTTTTTGACGTTCTCCGCGCTCCGCAGGATTAAAACCATACAGAATTCGACAACAATATCCGGCGCGCCGTTCGCAAACCGTTCGGCCGAACCGCCGCCGCGGACGTGATGCGCGTTCGCCGGTCTTTTCCTGCGGAAGCGCGGATACCGGGCGCGTTCGCGCGGATACTAAGCCGAAGGAGGTGACGCGCTTGCCCAAGGACAGCCAGATCGACAACAAGAAGAAAAGCATGGAGAAGTGCCGCGGCCAGACGCCCATCGGCCGCGAAAACCAGAACCAGAACCGGAACGCCAAAAAGCACTCCATAAAAAACAACGACGTATGAGGAGGACAGTATGCCAAAGCCCGGCATGAGGCGGCCCGACCCGAGCGAGCCGCACGGGACGCAAAGCGACCGCAAGCAGCATTTCAACAAGAACATCGACGAGCCCGTGCCCGAGATACAGGGCAAGGCCAAATCCGGCAAGGAGAAATGCCCGCCGCAGGGCAATTGACAATCGTAAAAATTCGGGCGGCTTCCGTTTTAAAAGCGGAAGCCCGCTTATGCGGCGACGTAAACCCGCCGCGGCGGAAGCGGACGGCGGACGTATCCCATCCGACCTTGCGGCGAAAGGAAAGCGGCCTTCGCCGTTCAAGCGAAGACCGCACGAATCAAATATGATTGTCAATTGTCCCGTCACAGCACGAAGTGCATCATCCTGAGCGCCTCGAACCAGTTGTCCGTCTCGAACTCGACCACGCGCGCGCCGGTCTGCTTCATGCCGGGATAGAAGCTGCCGCCGAGCGCCTTCATGTGCTCCTTGAAGTTGATCTCGAGATGGAAGCGCTCCGGCATCGGGAACATGCATTCTTCCTTCGAACGGGATTCGATCGATCTTTGGACCGCCTCGCGTATGGCGCGCACGGCGACGTCCGGGTGCATGCCCAGCGACCCGCTGCCCGTGCCCTCGGAAACCGCCACGACCGCGATGTTCGGGTTGACGCTCTGCAGCCAGTCGCAAAGGCCGCGGTCGCCGCACGCGCAGTAGACCGGCACGCCCACATAGCTCGCCGTGAGGCAGTTGAGCATCAGCTCGCTCATCAGCTCGCCGTTGAGCTTGACGTAGTTGTTGGTCGTGTTCATCGTGTGGGAGAGCGGGTTGCCGTTCATCTGCGCGGCGCTGTGGTAGCCCGTGAACACGACGCCGTCGAAGCTCTCGTCGAGCCCGTACATCATGGAGAACGGATGCCTTGCCCAGCCGCGAAACACGCGCGCGTACTCGGGCAGCCTCCTGGGGTCGATGTTCCGCCCGGAGTCGTGCGCGTCCTTGACGAGCACCTCCACGGCGCCCGCGGCGAACGCGCCCTCGCAGGCGGCCGCGACCTCGCGCGTCATCTGGTCCGCAAAATAGTCGTAGTCGTGGGGCTTGTCCTTATCCGTCTCGTTCCAGTGGACGATGCCGGAAGTGCCCTCGATGTCCGCGCTGATGAACAGCTTTTTCATAAACAGATCCTCCTTGTTTAATAGCCGCATTGATTGAGAAACGCGTTGAGCACCCGCGCGTAGCGCTCCGGGTCCGAGGCGAGGCTCCTGCCGTGCTCCGCGCCGGGGAAAAGCGCCAGGCCCTTTATGCCGCGCTTGGCTTCATACAGCCGCTTCGACGCCGCGCATGGGATCAGCGTATCCGCCTCGCCGTGGATGAAAAGCACGGGCACGCCGGGCAAGCCGTCCGCCGCCTCGATGTCGCGCAACGGCGACACGTCGAAGGCCCGATAGCCCGCGCGAAGCCGCATAAACAAACACGCGAGCGGTGCGAAAGGATACGCCGGCAGGCGCTTGAGGCTCGTGACGTTGTAGGCGAGCTGCTCGCTCAGATCCGCGAACGGGCAGTCCGCCACGACGAAATCCGGCGCTTCGTCCGTGCACGCGGCCAGCAGCGCCGTTGCCGCGCCGAGGGATTCCCCGTGCGCGCCGACGACGGCCTTTCTTTGCGGGGAGTCCATCTCCCGCGCGAGACGCAGCATCGCGCGCAGGTCGCGCCGCTCGAGATGGCCCATCGTGGTGTATGCGCCGCCCGAATCGCCGCAATTGCGCTGGTCGTAGATCAGGCAGTCGTACCCGCGCGCAAGGTAGAGCCTGGCGTAGCGCACGACGTGCTCCTTGCGGTTGCCGAAGCCGTGCGCGAGCACGCAGATTTTATCCGTAGGCCTCCCGCAGCAAAGCCGGAAATAACGAAGCGTTGTGCCGTCGAACGCCTTGAGCTCCCCCGGCTCGGGGCGCAGCGTCTCGAGCTCGCCGGGCGCGAGGTAGCCGCGCTCGATCTCCTTTCGGACGGCCTCGTCATACCCCTCGCGCCTCGGGAGCAGTACGAGTGAGGAGAGCCGCCAGGACGCGAGCGCCGTCGCCAGCGCGGCGAGGAGTATGCCGCCCAGCGCCCACCAATACCACATACGCTCCTCCTCCCCCGATCCCGGTTTCGGCCTTCAGCCGTTGACGTAGACCCGCTCGGCGCGCGCGGTCACAAGGCAGGTCAGTTCGTAGTTGATCGTGCCGACGATTTGCGCGGCCTGCTCCCAACTAATCGAGTCCCCGCCGATGAGCGTCGCCGCGTCGCCGCGCGCGACCTCGCTTTTATCCACAAGCGCCATCGACATATCCATGCAGATGCGCCCGGCCTGCGGGTATTTTTTGCCGTTGATGACAACGCTCGCGCTGTTCGAGAGCCGCCGCGGATACCCGTCCGCGTAGCCCGCGAGCAGCACGGCGGTTGTAAACGGCCCGCCTCCTCTGAACGTGCGGCCGTAGCTGACGGTCGTGCCCGCGGGGAAATCCTTCACCTGCGATACGCGGGTCTTGAGCGTCATAACGGACTTCAGCGGCCCCTCTTGCGGCGCGCTGTCGGGATACAGCCCGTAGAGCATGATGCCCTCGCGCACCATGTCGACGACGGTTTCCGGGTGGCTCATGATGCACGCGCTGTTCGACGTGTGACAGGTTTCAGGGCGAAGGCCCTTTTTCGTCAGCTCGTCGAGCACGATGTTATAGTTTTCGAGCTGCCAGGCCGTGTAATCGTCCTCGCCCGGCGTGTCCGCGACGGCGAAATGGGTATACATGCCCGTCACGCGGATGCCGGGCAGCTTCATCATGCGCTCCGCGGCAAGCGCCGCCTCAAACGCGGCCTCTTTGCCCTGGGCGTACAGCCCCGCGCGGCTCATGCCGGTATCGAGCTTGATATGGCATTCGAGCGCGACGCCGGCGGCCGACGCAGCCCCGCTCATCTCGAGGGCGTGGCTCTCGTCGACAAGCGTCTGCGCGACGTTGTATCGCGCGAGGAGCCCCGCGTATTGCGCGGCGGTGTAGCCGAGTATGAGTACGGGCCTCGCGATGCCGCCCTCCCGAAGCTCCGCGGCCTCCGCGAGGCAGGCGACCGCGAACGCGTCCGCGCCGTGATCCTCGAGATAGCGCCCGCAGCGCACCGCGCCGTGGCCGTATGCGTCCGCCTTGATGACGCACATGACCTTTTTGCCGCAGGCTTTGGCGAGGTTGAAATTGTGCAGCAGGTTTGCGAGATCGATTTCCGCCCATGTGCGGGCGGAAGGGGAAACGCCGTCCATTCTTCTATATGCCTCCGTCGTATGCCTTCGTAAGAAACGGGCTTTTCAGCCCCGAATATCAGTTTATCGCTTTGATCAGACGCTGTCAATCATACGGGATTGCGCGCAGGCAAAATCAAAGCCGTTCCTTTTGGTTCGGATTTCCTCGCGGCGCGGCGGCGCTTCCCGTTGACATCTATGCGTGGTCGTGCTAATATCCTTTTATTATAAAATTATTTTATGTTAAAAGGAGTTGACGTTTATGACGCGCGGAGAGTCCTTTGAAACGCTCAACCACTTCTTCGTGCGCACATTCAACAGCATACTCGCGTGGGAGGAAAGAAGCCTGCGCGCCGCCGGGCTCGCGAACCTCTCGGTCAAGGAGTTGCACACGCTCGAGGCCGCGCACGAAATGTGCAAAAAGGGGCTCAACACCATGAGCCAGATCGCCGCGCGCATGGGCATTTCCGTAGGCGCGCTGACCACGGCGGTCAACGTGCTCGTAAGGAAGGGCTATCTCGCCCGCGGCGGGGACGAGAAGGACAGGCGCGTGGTGACCATCCGCCCGACCCCGGCCGGACTTGACGCGCTCGCGGTGCACGAGGAATTCCACAGGCGCATGATCGGCGGCATCATGGACGCGCTCGGCGACGCGGAGCTCGCCGCGCTCACGGCGAGCGTCGCCACGCTCGACGGATTTTTTCAAAATCTGATCAAAGACGGATAGGAGACTGTATATGGCTCTGATTATCGCAGACAGCACCTGCGACCTGACCCTCGCGCAGGCGAACGAACTCAACATCGAGATGCTGAGCCTGAGCGTGAATTTCGGAGAGGAATCATACCTCGACAAGCGCGAGATCACCAACGAGGAGTTTTACGAAAAGCTCGCCGCCGCGCCGGAACTGCCCACGACCTCGCTGCTCAGTCCGGGCGACTTCGCGGCCGTGTTCGACGCGCACCCGAACGAGGAGCTCGTCGTGCTCACGCTCTCCTCGATTCTCAGCGGCACCTACCAGTCCGCCGTGCTCGCAAAGGAGGCCTCCGGGCGGGATGACATCTATCTCGTGGATACGCGCACCGTCTGCGCCGCGCTGGGCCTGCTCGTGCGCCGCGCAGCGTGGATGGCCCGCGAGGGCAGCCGCGCGGCGGACATCACTGCGGCCATAGAGGCGCTCGCCGCGCGTTCGCGCCTGATCGGCGTGGTGGACACGCTGCACAACCTCGTCAAGGGCGGCAGGCTCGGCAAGGTTTCCGGCTACGTCGGCGGCATGCTCAACATAAAGCCCGTGCTCATGATCGAGGACGGCGCGGTCAAGCCCATACTCAAGGCGCGCGGCGAACGCGACGCGCTTTCGAAAATGCGCATGCTCGTCTTCGAGCAGTTCCCCATCGACGCCAGGCAGCCCGTCGCCTTCGCCTGCTCCGCGGGCGGACAGGAGAGGCTCGCTCTGTTCATGGACACGCTCGGCCTCACGGGGCCCGTAAGCGACGTGGGCAGCGTCGTGGGCACCCACGCCGGCCCCGGCACGGTCATGATCGCGTACTTCGAGAAATAAGCGCGCAAAGAAATGAACGATTGAAAGGCGCCCCTCGCAATGAAAGCGAAGGGCGTCTGTTTCCGCTGAATTGCTACTCGCCAATCATTCACTCGCAGCGGTGGTATTTCGCCTCGCGCGAGATGCAGCTGGTGATGTGCTCGTACACGGCGTTGCAGGCGAGGTCGGGATCGCGGCGCTCGAGCGCGTCGAGTATGGCGATGTGCTCGCGCGTGGAGGCGATGCGGACCGCCCGCCTCTCCTCCGGCGCGTCGGCGAGCGCGCGTTCTATGACGTAGCGCACGCGAAGATTGTAGGTCTTGACCATGCTCAGCACCTCGCCGAGCAGCGCCGACTCCGCGTATTCGTACAGGAGCCTGTGCAGCGCCATGTCGGAATCGATGTAGGCCTCCGCGTCGTCCGGGTCGGCGAGCACGCGCAACTGCTCGCGGCGCACCTCCTCGATGTCCTCCTTGGGCACGTTCGGGGCCGACAGGCGCGCGCTGTAGGGCTCGAGCATCTGCCGGATCTCCATGCTCACGCTCCAGTCCTCGGCGTTCGGCTCCGTCACGACGGGCTTCTTATGCGGCGGCAGGTTCACAAGGCCGTCCCGGCTGAGCATGCTCAGCGCCTCGCGCACCGGCGCGCAGCTGATGTTCATGTGCGCGGCGATGTCCACGATGTTGAGCTTATCCCCGGGCTTGTAGCGGCCCATCATGATCTGCGTCTTGATGGTGTTGTAGACCCTGTCCTTGAGCAGGAGTATGTCTCCGATATCCATTTGCGTCGTCATCGGCCACCCCTTCCATGAACAAATAGAAATATCGATTCAAATATAACATAGCCAAAGCGCCCCTGTAAACATCGCGCTTCGCCGCGCGCTTCATGCAATTCGGCGGTTTTCTCCGAAAACGATGGCATACGCGCGCGCCATGCACATATATTATAGACAATAAAATGAAATATGCAGTATTTACTATTGCATATTTCATTTTAACGTGCTAACATGATGAAATCTTCCCGGTAAACGCCGCTCCGCGCGGCCGGTTTCTCGGATTTCCGGAGCAAGGGCGTCCAAACGGTTATGCAGCGCGATCGGACGCGAAATGCATCCCGGGGGCGCGGGACGCGGTTTGTATGAAGGCGGGCGGCGCGCGCCGCCTCTCCCGTAAAGGGTTCGAAATTTTTAGCGCCGGAAGGGCGCGGAAAGGTTGGCGTATGAAACACTATTATATCGACAGGGATGCGGCGCAAAGCCGGACCGAAGTGCACGCCTCATGGTGCCCGTCGATGAAGGGCGCCGCGCACAAGGACTACGTCGGTTTGTTTGCCGACCCGCGCAAGGCCGTATCCGTCGCCGAGGAGAAGGGCTACGGCCACGCCTGCGGCTGCGCGTACTGCTGCCCGGAAACGCTGCGCCGCGCCGGCCGTTGAGCCGCGCGCCGGATCGCAGCCGGAATTGCGGCCCCCGCGAAATGCAGGAAACGCGAAGTTGAATTGCAGGAATCGGTTCATCACACAGGCCCCCGCCCGGCGCGGGGGCTTTTGCGAGCCGGTGATAAGTCCCTGTTGCCCATACGCCTCGTCCGTCATATAATCATCCTAACCACCAGCCGCACCGCCGGTTCGGAGAAAGTGATACGTATATGCGCCGCAAAACATCAGGCTCTATTATCCCGCCGGGAGCAGCCGGCGAAGCATTCGAAAAAGGAGTTGATGCCCGCTAACAAGCGCGAGGAGCATTTCATATGAAAGCGTCCCATCCTTTATGGCAGACGGCGCGCGCGCTTCGGGGAAACCAGCGCGCATGCGTCGTGACGGAACCGCTCTGGTCGCTTCCGTACTATTTTTTTGCCCCCTACGCCTCCGTCTATATGGCTGCCATAGGCCTTGGGGATGCGCAGATCGGCGCGCTCGCGAGCGTGGGGCTCGCGGTGCAGCTCGTTTGGGCGGTCTTTTCGGGCGCGATCGTCGACAAGCTGGGCAGGCGCCGGACCATACTGGTTTTCGGCCTTCTGAGCTGGACCATACCGTGCGTGCTCTGGGGAATGGCCCAGGGATATGCGCATTTCATGATCGCGGTCGTTTTCAACAGCATGTGGCGTGTTTCAGGCAACTGCTTCAGCTGCCTGATCGTCGAGAACGGCGATTCGGAAAAGCTCGTGCACGTCTATACGATACTGAGCCTGATCGGCCTGGTCGCGGGATTCCTCCTGCCGCTGCTCGGCCTGTGCATAGACCGTTTTTCGCTGGTGCCGACCATGCGCGTGGTGTATCTCGCCAGCGCGGCGGTGATGGGCGCGAAGTATGTGCTGCATTACCGCCTGCTGCGCGAGAGCGCGATCGGCCTGCGCCGCATGAACGCCTGCCGGGGGCGGTCGCTGTTTTCCCTGGCCTTCGGCGGAAAAGACGCGTTGATCACCGCGTTCAGGGAGGCCCGCCTCTGGCCGTATGTGGCGCTCATGGCCCTGATGAACTGCTTCAACACCGTGCAGGCGACGTTCTGGCCGTTGTTCGTGACGGGCGCGTACGGAGTCAGCGCCTCGACGTTCTCGCTGTTTCCTCTCGTGAAGGCGGCGATCACCATGGTTGTCTATCTCCTCATCACGCCGCGCATCCGGCTGCACGCGGCGCGGAATCCGCTGCTCTCCGGCCTCGGCGCGCAGGCCGCGGGGCTCGCCGCGCTGCTGCTGTGCCAGGGGTTCGGCGCGGCGGCGCTTGCCGCGGTTTTTTTCTCGGCGCTGTGCGAGGCGTTCGCGCTGGCGATACTGAGCCCTCTGTTGGAATCCATGCTCTCGGTCGCGATCCCCGCGCGGGAGCGGGCGCGCGTCAACAGCCTGATCGCGGCGCTGGTGCTGCTCATCAGCATGCCGGTCGGCTGGATCTCGGGGCTCCTCTCCCAATCCGACAGGATGCTGCCGTTTGTTCTGAACCTGTGCATACTCGCGGCGGAGGTTCCGGTGGCGCTGCGCGCGGCGCGCATCTCAAAGCAGGCCGGCCGGGCGCAAAGCGCCTGAAACGCGCGGGCGCGGCTCTTTTTCGTGCATTCGCTGCGCTTTCGTATTATAATAATCCCGACGTTCCACTTCTACAAAGTAAATCATATTGCGAAGGCGGTTCTTATGAATAAGAAGCGACTGACTGTCTGGGAGGCTGCGTGCATCATCACCGGCTACGGCATCGGCGGCGGCGTGCTCGCCATGCCCTACCTCGCGGCGAAGAACGGCGTGTGGCTCGCGCTGCTCATACTCGCGGCGGCGTTCGCCGCAAGCTGGCTCTTGCACATGATGATCGCGGAGGTCGCCTACAAATGCGGCGCGGGAACGCAGATCGTTTCCGTTTTCTCGCGCTTCCTGTTCCGTGGAAAGGCGAAGCTGCCGCTAACGATCGCCTTCTTCGCGCTCATGGCCGTGGTGCTCGTGACGAACCTCGCGGCCTACGTCGCGGGCGCCGCCGAGGTGATCGTGGGCATATTCCCGGCGCTCCCCGCCGTCGTCGCGAAGCTTGTGTTCTATGTCGCAGCCGCGTCGGTGGTGCTCTTCGGCCTCAAGGCTGTGGGCGTATCGGAGAAGATCGCGGTCACGGCCATATTCATCCTGATCGGCGCGCTCGCGATCAGTTCCTTGCTCGTGCCGCCAAAGCCGCTGCCCGTGCGCCCGGGCTTGGCCGCGGACGCGCTGTCGTACTTCGGCATGGCGATGTTCTCGTTCTCCGCGTTCTTCTCGATCCCGCAGGCGGTCGAAGGGCTCGAGGGGGACGCGAACAAGATCAAGAAGGCCGTATTCTGGGGATTGATGAACAACTTCATCCTGATCGTCGTGATCTCGCTGTGCGCTCTCGCCGCCTCGGACGAGGTGACCGAGGTCGTCATGACGGGTTGGAGCCGCGGCATAGGCGCGTGGGCGCAGGTCGCGGGCGGGGCGTTCACGGTGCTCGCGATGATCACGACCTATTGGTCGATTTCCCTCGCGCTCGGGGATATCGTCAAGGAGCAGCTCAAGCTCGACCACAGGCTCTGCTGGCTGTTCGCGACGCTGCCCTCGCTGATACTCTCGCTTCTGGGCGTCGGCGGTTTCATCGATTTTCTCGAGGTCGCGGGCGGCGCGATCGCCATCATCGTGGCGGTGATGGTCGTGCCCGCCTACCGCAACGCGCGGCGCGAGGTCGAGGGCACGATGCTGGGCAGATACGGCGGCGGAGTTTTCCAGATCCTCACCGTGCTCGCCTATGTCCTCATGGGCGTGGGGAGCGTGATCTGACATGGCGCGGCCCATCCTTTTCACGGACGCCGTCGTCCACACCGGGCGCACCGAAACCGAAACCTTCCGCCACATGCTCGTGAAGGACGGCCGCGTCGCCGCGCTCTTTGACGGGAAGCCGCCCGCGAAAAGCTGCGGCCGCGAGGTTTCTCTCGGCGGGGCGCACGTTTTCCCCTGCCTGATCGACGCGCACGTCCATCTGCTGCCGAGCATCGTTTTGCTCGCCGCGGGCTTCGAGGCGTGCCGCATCGAAAACGGCCGCGTGGAGCCGCACGACCTCGCGGGGCTCGAAGCGCGCATCCGCGCGTTCGCCGGGGATAAAAAGAAAACCGCTGTGCTCATGGCGAACAACTGCATCCCTTCGGCGCTCGACGAGCGCAGGCTCCCCTCGCGCGAGGAGCTCGACGCCTGGGCGGGCGGCCGCGCCATCGCCGTATATACGATAGACGGGCACTCCTCGGCGCACTCCTCAAGCATGCTCGAGAAGATCGGCGTCGATCCCGCCGGCCATCCCGGCGTGCTCACTGGCGAGGCGCACGAGCGCGTGCAGGGCAGGCTGACGGACGTCGTCGCGGGCTCCGTCACGCCGGAAATACTCGCGCGCGGCGTCGCCAACTTCGAGAACGCCTGCGCCGCCTTCGGCATCAGCCACGTCGGCGCGCTCGAGGGCAACGGCGATTCTCCCAAGGACCCCACGACGAGGCTTTGCGCCTTCCTCGCGCGCAGGATGAGCGTCAACATCCGCATGTACTTCCAATACATGGACATCGCCCGCGCCGATAAACTGCGGCGTTTGCAGAAGCATCCGCGCATCGGCGGCTGCGGGGACTGGGAGATGGACGGCTCCATCGGCTCCCACTCGGCGGCGTTCAAAATCCCCTACAAGGATACGGGGACGACGGGCGAATGCTATTATCCTCAGGAATTTGTCGATCAAAAGGTGCGCGAGGCTGACGAAAAGGGCTACCAGATCGCCTCGCACGCCATAGGCGAGTGCGCCATTGAGCGCATCTCGCGCGCGCTCGCAAAAACAACTTCGGGCCGCTTCCACCGCGTGGAGCATGGGGAGTTCGGCAACGAGGAAACGGCCGCCGCCTACCGCACGGGCAAGTTCGCCGTCGTGATGCAGCCGGGTTACGCCTGGATCGACAAGCGCTATCTGCACACCTACGAGCAGTACGCCCACGAGAGCATCGTAGCGCGCCTTCGCTTCGCCTCTCTGCTTCGCTCCGGCGCGGTGCTGTGCAGCTCCACCGACTCGCCCGTGCAGAGCCTCGATCCGTATCTTCAGATGCGCGGCATGACGGAGTTCTACTTCCCCGAGGAGTCCGTGACGCCCTACGAGGCGTTCGTCTGCTACACGCAGAACCCCGCGCGGGCGCTGCTCGAGGAAAACGGGATCGGTACGCTCGAGGTCGGCAAGGAGGCGAACTTCTTCACCGCGCAGAGGAACTTCTTTGAGCTGTCCGCCGCCGAGGTGGGCGATTTCAGGCCGACGGGGACGTGGTACGCGGGAGTGAGGTATCAGGAAAAGAAGGGAACGATCGGGGAGTTGGCGGGGATGCTATTAAAGAGGCCGCGGCCGGTTTGAGCGGGGGATTTCTCATGAACGCATTCGAACCGCTCCGGGCGTGAGCGTTGTGATGGAATACAGCCGGGGAAGCCGGCAGGAGCGGACATAATTTACCTGCCTTTCCCATTTCCCTCCCCCCATGTTATAATAAATACAATATGGGTATAATGATATTATCCCCGGCCCCTGAGGCAAAGCGCTCCCCACGACCGGACAAGGAGAAATAAAATGGAAAAGGAAATGAAGCTCGCCGTGCTCATCGACGCGGAGAACATCGCGAGCAAATACATCGGGGTCATTTTGAACGAGGCGAACGCTTTGGGCAACGTGATCTACAAGCGCATCTACGGCAACTGGACAAGCACGCAGATGGGCGCCTGGCGCGACACGGTGCTCGACAACTCCATACAGCCCATCCAGCAATACAACAACGCGAGCGGCAAGAACTCCTCGGATTCGTCGCTCATCATCGACGCCATGGATCTTTTGTATACCGGCAAGCTCAACTGCTTTTGCATCGTGTCCTCGGACAGCGACTTCACGCGCCTCGCCACGCGCCTTCGCGAGAGCGAGGTGTACGTGCTGGGCATGGGCGAGCAGAAGACGCCGCGCTCGTTCATTTCCGCCTGCAACAAGTTCGCCTACCTCGACCTTTTGTATCACGCCGCGAGCGGCGCGGGCACGAAAAAGCGCCAGCAGAGCGGCGCGGGCAAGAAGTCCAACGGCGCGGAGGAGAAGGCCTCCCGCCAGCAGGCAAGCGCGAAGCCGCCCGAAAAGGAGTCCGGCCCGAATGAACCCAACGGCTCCGACCTCGAGGCCATCAAGGCCGCGCTCGGCGACATCGCGGAGCAGAACGCCGACAACGACGGCAGGATCATCGCCTCGAAGCTCGCGGACCTGCTGGGCAAGAGCTTCCCGGATTTCGACGCGCGCAACTTCGGCTACAAGACCTTCCTGCCGTTCGTGGTGTCGCTGCAGATGTTCGACATGGAGCGGGACAAGACCAACCCCACGGTCGTTTACTTCAAGCTCAAGGCAAGCTGAGCGGGAAACGGGCGCTTCGCATGAATATTCAGATCGCGCATCCGCCCGGCGGGGCATTGGCCGGCCCGCCCGATGCAGAGCGCGGGGACGCGGAGGAGCATCCGGATGAATCTCGACGACTTCGAACAGCATATCGAACCCGCCATCCTGAAAAGGGGCCGCGATTATTATAAAAGCGGAGCCGTCGTTTCCCTTAGAGAGGTGGGCGACGGCGTTTATCAGGCCGAGGTGCGGGGGTCGGAAACCTATACGGTCGATGTTGAGCTGGACGGGCAGGGAGGCGTCGCCTATACGGTGTGCGACTGCCCATACAATCTGGGCGCGCACTGCAAGCATCAGGCCGCCGCCCTGCTGGCGCTGCGGGCGCTCAAGGAAGGGAAAGCGGAAGGCGGGCAGACGAAAGCGATGCGCGGCGGCACCGCGAAACCGCGTCCGGCTTCGCGCGAAAAGAACAGTCTGCGCGCAGACATCACGGAGCTTCTCGGCGGACAGAACAAAGAAGATCCGATCCGCCTGGTTTGCGAAATCGCCTCGGAGCATACCGAGATCGCGCGGCGTATCAAACCGCGCCTGGGCGCTCGCGACGCGAAGGACGAGGTCCGCAATGCCGCCGCGCTCATCCGCGCATGCGTCAAAAGGAACGCGGATCAGGACGGCTTCGTCGATTACGACCGGATGGGCGACGCGCTCGCGGGCGCGGATCAGGTGCTTGACGGCGCGCGGGAACTTGCTGACGCGGAGCAGCCCTTGCGCGCCGCGGCGCTGGCGTTGTGCGCGATCCGCGAGGTCACGGTTCTGCTCGACGGCTCGGACGATTCCGACGGGTACGTCGGAGACACGGTCGAATGCGCCTTCGACCTGATCCGGAAAGCCGCGTGTGCGCAAAGCCTCTCGCCTGTCGAGCGGGAGAAGCTGTTCGAACTGCTGAGCGGGGAAAGCGCGCTCCCCATTTATCGCAACGAAAGCGAAAAGCGCCTCGCGCTGCTCCAAGCGTGCGCCGAGCTTGTCCTGCATGAGCCGGCGCTTCGCGCGAGGCTGGAGGAAACGCTGACGTCCATGCGCGACGCGATCAAGAGAAGCGCGTGGGATCGCGAATACTTCGAGGAACAGCTCGAGATGATTCGCTATCGGATGATCGAAAAGCTGGACGGCGAAGACCGCGCGGCGGCGTTTATCCGGGAGCGCCTCGGATATTCCAAATTCCGGCAAATAGCGATTGAATCCGCGATTGGATCCGGGGCTTACGCCGAAGCCGTCGGCCTCGCGCTGGCCGGGGAGGAGCAGGATCAGGACAAGCCCGGCATAATAACGCGGTGGAAGGAATATCGTTTTCAGGCATACCGCCTTGCGGGAAACATCGAAGAGCTGCGCAAACTGGCCGTGGACTTCATATTGGGCGGCAGCTTCCCGCATTACCATGAGCTCAAAAAGACCTACGGCACGGCGGAGTGGCTCAATATTTACCCCGGCGTCATACGTTCGCTGGAGGATGCGCAAAGGACGGGCCTTTCCGTATACGCGGACATTCTGATCGAGGAAGGCGAAAAGCAAAAGCTGCTAGAGTACGTCGAAAGAGACGCTTCGCGCGTAACGCGTTTTTACAGGCATCTGCTGCCGGAACACAGGGATGCCGTGTTTGCGATATTCCGCCGGTATATCGAGCTTGCGGCCCAGAGGGCGGGCACGAGGAACGATTACAAAACCGTCTGCGCCATCATCCGCAATTTGAAAAAAGCGGGCGGCAGGGAGCAGGCGGAGGCGGTCAGGCGCGCGCTCGCCGAAAAATATCCGAAGAAGCCCGCGTTCCTGGACGAATTATCGAGAGTGTAACGGGGCTGGAGCGCCGCGGGCGGCGTCGCCGCCCGTTTTGCAGCGCAAGGGGGATGCATCGTGGAACTGTGGCTCATACGGCACGGGGAGACGCGGCAGGAGTATGCCTTCAACCCCGAGAAGATGACGGCCGACCCCGCGCTCTCCGACAGGGGCGTCCGCCAGGCGCGGGCGCTTGCCGCGCGCTGCCGCGACATCCGATTCGAACGCGTTGAATCGAGCGACCTGCGAAGGGCGGTCCATACCGCGCGCATACTCGCCGAGGGCAGGGGCATAGAGGTCGGGCTCGAGCCGCGCTTTCGCGAAATCGACATGGGCGCGCTGTACCGCGGCGCAAGCTGGAGCGACTATCCCAAGCTGCGCGCGCAGTGGGAAAAGCACGAGGAGGATCTGCCCTATCCCGAAGGCGAGTGCGGGTGGGATGTTTGGGATCGCTGCCGCGCGCCGCTCGAAGCGCTGCTGCAAAGCACGCGGGAACGCGCCGCCCTCGTCTGCCACGGAGGTATCATCCGTTGCATGCTCTGCGGGCTGCTCGGGCTTCCCCAGCAAAAGCGCTTCCTTCTGGGCGACCCGCTGGAGAACTGCTCCATCACCGTCGTCGCCGCGAAGGACGACGGCCGGATACGGCTCCATACGTTCAACGACTGCGCGCATCTGGCGCGCATCAAATAGGGCGCGTCCCGCCCGTTCCGCGCCCGCGCCGGGCGAAGCGGTTCTGTGAATCCTGCAAACAAGGAGCGCGCCATGCCGACGAACACGAACCTCACGCGCGAGCTCGCGCTCGACCTGATCCGCGGGAAGCGGACGCCTTGCCCCAGATGCGGCGAGGCCGCGCTGTTGCCGCGTCATTCCCACAAAAACGCGAACACCGAGTTCAAGTGCCCCCGCTGCGGCGAGGTGTATAAGCCGTGCAGGCTGATATGATTTCCGCTGATCGATAAGAATAAGCGCGGCCGCTCCGGGAACGGGCGGCCGCGGTTTTGGTAGAAGGGAGATCAGGGACGGCGCGCGGGAAGGGCGCCTCGCGCGGGATCGAAGTAGCTCTCGAGCA
>ERZ795058.1855-NODE-1855-length-26787-cov-53.837124_pt1 | contig 26787 bp, 30 predicted proteins | sample MGYA00375142_ERZ795058 | MGnify/ENA primary metagenome ERZ795058 (study PRJEB30187, sample SAMN05720210) | activated sludge metagenome | isolation source: anaerobic digester from wastewater treatment plant | place: Japan | collected 2015-04-20 ... | reverse complement strand
CGCGAGCTACCTGGTGCGGATAGCGGTACAGCCTCCCGCGCTGGTGCGAAAGGGGGGTCGAGGGCGTGGTCGAGGATCAGGGCATACACAGCCTCCCGCGCTGGTGCGAAAGGGGTCTGTGGAGCGTGGAGAATCCATGACTGCAGACAGGTCGATGAGACCGAAATGGTCCCATATCATGAGGCAAAGTTGCCTCCGGCCCCAACCGGCAAACGAAAACCCTATGGTTGGAACCCTACAGATGCGTAGTATGGTCCTTGAGTACATCAACGCGGCACTCGACCACGCCCGCTACGAGATCATCGAGGATGCCGAACCATACTACGGAGAGGTTCCGGAACTCCCCGGCGTATGGGCAACCGGGAGGACACTCGAAGAGTGCAGGAGAAACCTTGCCGGCGTCATCGACGAATGGCTGATCCTCTTGCTCCGGCGCGGACTTCCGATACCGCCGGTTGCCGGAACATAAACCTCAGACCTCTTCTCCATAAAGCCGGCGCACCCGACTTCGCAGGAGATGCCGGGAGACCGGCACCCTGCCGGCGAGAAACCATCCCCGGGACCCCCCTCACCCCAGCGTGTACCCCGCGCCCGGCGACAGCGCGAGATCCCGGGCATCGCCCACCGCCTCCTCAGGATCCCCGAGCCTCCCCTCATCCACGAGGTCCGTGTAGTCGTCGAACCAGTAGGCCTGCGGGTTGCTCTTATAGACCATAAACCGCCCGATATCGTCCGGGTCCGCCGCCTGGTTGTACTTGAAGTACGTGAACCCCCCGGTCTTCCCCACCACCTCGATCTTTCCCGTCGCATGGGACATGACAAACCGCGCCTGCTTCGAGAGCCCCGAACAGGTCGCCCGCGCCTGCTCGAATATACGGTAAGACTCCTCCACCGGCACCGCAAACGTCCGGTTCCCGGTCGTCGGCCGGCACTGGAAGACGTAGTAGGGGTTGACCCCGACGAACGAGAGCCGCCCGAGAAGCTTCGACAGCACCGCCGGGTCGTCGTTGATACCGCGGATCAGGGGCGTCTGGTTCATGATGACCGCTCCCGCATCCTGCAGGAGCGCTATCGCCCGGCACGCCGCATCGGTCAGCTCGCGCGGGTGGTTGAACTGGGCCATGATGTAGACCAGGTTCTCCCCGTCGTAGCACCCCCGGACGGCATCCACGAGGGCCGGATCGTTGATGATCCGGTACGGATCGTAGGCCAGCATCTTCGTCCCTATCCGTATGATCCGGACGTGCCGGATCGCCCGGAGGTGGTTGAGTATATCGCGCAGCCGGTCGGTCCCGAGGACCAGAGGGTCGCCCCCCGTCAGGAGGACGTTCGTGATCTCGGGGTGGTCGCGGATGTAGGCAAGCCCCCCCGAGACGTCTTTGTTCACCTCGCGCGCATCTTCGATGAAGAGGCGCTTGCGGAAACAGTAGCGGCAGAACCCGCCGCAGAGGTCGCTCACGAGGAGCAGAGCCGTCTCCCGGTACTTATGCTGCAGCCCCGGCGCCCGGGTGTACTGGTGCTCCGACGACGGGTCGAGGCGCCCCCAGGGCTCAAGCTCGTCCGGCGAGGGTATGATCAGGCGCCGGATGGGATCCTTTGTGTCCTCCCAGTCGATCAGCGAGAGGTAGTAGTCATTCGAGCGGAACGCAAAGTTCTCCAGCACCGGCGCAAGAGCGGCACGCTCCTGTGCACCGATGCCGGCGACCTTATCCAGTGATGTGATATATGTCGGATTCATACTCTTCCTTCATGTCGGCATCCCCCGCTGTGCGGTGCAACCGGGGATATACCTCATGAGAGCATGAATGACGGCAGTCAGGTACGGTAAAGGGTTCATGAGAGTGCCGTACTCCCATGCAGGAAACCATCGCCCGGGTATGCGCCAGAGGGTGCCGGGTTATACCAGATATCAAAAAAGGGCACTTGAGATATATAATAGTTTTGGGAAGGGGGCATCATCGCGCGAAAACCGCCCTGTTTTCGCGAGAAGGCGCGTAAATACCGATTATTTCTTCTTCTTCGCCATGGAGAGGATATCCACCGCGTACCGCCCCTCCTTCTCCAGGCCGACGACGACCTCATCGGATCGGGCCAGCCTCTCGAGGTTCAGCTCGTACGAACCCGGACCGAGTATGCGGATACTCTCGATCCGCTCAAAGACCTCGATCTCCGCCCTTCGCTTATCCTCGCGGACCTCAAGCACATCTTCGCCCGTCTCCCGGGCTATCTCCTCGATCGTCTTCTCTTTCAGCACGTCGTCGTGCCGCTCGGCCTCACGGATATAGAGAAACTTCTTCCCGCCGCAGCTTGGGCATCCCTTCAGTATCTTCGTCGAACCGTCTTCGAACTCCCTGCCGCATTGCGTGCACTTGTGAGGCATACCCCCTCACCCCACCTACCTCGAGGAGGATACCCATGCGCTGATGAGATCCTTCTCCTTCCTGAGCGTCTTGAGCTGGTTTGCGGGCCCGATCACGGTCAGCCGGGCCTCCGTTCGCTTCCCTCCGAGAAGTTTGGCAAGAAATCCGGTCGGTGCATCCCTGACGGGATAGGTCTCCATCTCGATCCCCGAGAACCCGTCCGGCGCAATCTCCCGCATCGTGATCTCGATGAGCTTGCTCTGCTCGTCCGGCGCAAGGCCCTTCTCCAGAACGACGATGTTCCCCTCCATGACATCGTCAAGGATCAGGCGAATCTTCTCCATCGTCGTCAGCCGGTCAAGGCGCTCTGCCGAGATAAGATCTATCTGTACACCCTGTATCATCTCCATCACCCAAAGTACGATGTCATCTTCTCGTACAGCTCGTTCACGTTGTTCCCCTCAAGGCTCGATATCGATATCACGGGGTGCTGAGGAAACGCACTCCTGATCCGCGCGGGGGAAGCATCGGGAAGATCGTTCTTGTTCGCGACGATCAGGACCGGGAGCTTGCGGCTCTCGATGATACCGACGAGCATGATGTTCACCTGCTGGAACGGATCCTGCGTGGCATCGAGCATGTAGATGACGCCGTCGATATCCTCGCGGAGCCAGTGCATCGCCTCGGCCACGCCTTCCGTTGCCTCCCTGGCCCGCTTGACCGCCTCCTCCTTCTCGATACCGTACTCGACGAACTCGTTATAGTCGATCTTGGTCGTCACGCCCGGCGTATCGACGATATCGATCGTGACCGAGTTGCCGTTCTGGCTCGATATGGTGATATCCTCTTTGCGCCGCACACGGCGGGTCTCGTGAGGCACCTCGCTGACCGGCCCGACTGCATCTCCTGTCCAATCCCGCACAATCCTGTTTGCAAGCGTCGTCTTGCCTGCATTGGGAGGCCCGTAGATCCCGATGCGGCAGGTCCGCCTTTTAAAGAGCGTCTTGAGGAACCGCGAGATCTTCTGTTTTGTTCGAACTAAGAACGTCATTTGGCACCCTCCGATAGGCCGATTCACCTACACCTGGGTAAACATGACACCCCCGAATAAATATAATTATATGTTCCATCCGGCGTAATCCCCTCAAATCGGGGATAAACGGTAATCGTTCCCGCCGAGAGAATTCTTTTATACTGCAAAAACCTAGATACACTTGCACCTGGAGAATCGGCTCTCACCGCGACCAGATTAGGAGAATCCCATAATGAACAATAGCGACGTCATCCACTTTGAGACACGGGTACCAATCAGGGAGGTCATGCGGAGCCATCCAACGACCATCGATGTTGGGGAGACGGTCGCCCGTGCGGCACAGGCCATGTGCCGCGACGAGGTCGGCAGTTGTATCGTACTGCAAAACAGCCTGCCTATCGGGATCGTCACGGAGGAGGATATCAACTGTAAAGTCGTTGCAAAGGATATGAAGCCCGGCAACGTTCACGTCGACCGGATCATGAGCACCCCGCTGATCACGATCGGCGCCGATAGGATGGTCGGGGACGCCGTGGCCATGATGGTGAAGCACCGCGTCCGCCGGCTCCCCGTCGTCGAGAACCAGAGGGTCATCGGGATCGTCACGGTCAGGGATATCCTCACCGTCGCGGCCGAGGTGAACGAACTGCTGGCGGATCTCATCGAGATCAATCGCGAGGAAGTCTACACCATGGGCGTCTGCGACCGGTGCGGGGATATGTCCGATGACCTCTCGCGGGTCGACAACCTTATGCTCTGCCACGCCTGTCGGGAGGAGGAACAGTTGCTATGAAAGTGGCCGAGAACCTGATGGTGGATATACCCACCCTGTGCAATGGCGACTACATCACGAAAGCACGGAGCATCCTTCGGGACGACGTCTTTCGCGAACTCTACGTCCTGGACGAGAAGAACCGGCTGGCAGGCTACCTCGACATATCCGACGTCCTGCGCGTCGTGGATACGAAGTCCAACGTCACCATCGAAGGGTTTGTCAGGGAAGCCGCCCGGGTCGCCCCGGATACGCCTCTCACCGGGGTCGGCCGCGCCATCATGAACGCCCGCACGAACAGCGCCGCAGTCGTCGATGAAGACGGCGTCTTCCTGGGCGGCGTGCTCTTCTCGGAACTCTTCCCCATCCTGATCTCCCGCCGCGATATCTGCGGCAGGGTCAAAGACGCCATGTCGCCCGAACCCGTCACCTGCGCACCCGAGGACCCCATCCACCGCATCTATAACCTGATCATCGCAAGCGGCTTCATCGCGTTTCCCGTGGTCCAGAAGAGGGAACCCATCGGCATCGTATCCCGCCGGGATCTCCTGCGCGCGGGAAGCATCCGCATGTCGGTGAAGAACCAGGCCGACACCACCGTGGACCGGGTGATGACGACCCCCGTCATCACGGTGACGCCTGACGATCCGGTCGCGACGGCGGCGCACCTGATGGTCGACCACGACGTCAGCATCCTTCCGGTCATCGACGAGAGGAAGAGGATCGTCGGTGTCATCGACCGCCACGACGTCTCAAGTTGCCTCGCCCCGTGAGGGGCGCCACCCCTGAATACTATTATCGCCAGAGGAGTGATACCATGCAACCGAACTCGAATAACGCAGAGAAGAAACCGGCCGATCGGCTCCTGAAATCGCCGGGCAAACGTGATCGCGGGCCAGTCAACTTCAAAACAAAGATCGCCGGCTACGAAGGCGAGATCATGGCGATCGCCACGAAGAACGTCGTCACGGCGCAACGGACCACCACGATCATCCAGGCGGTCGAGATCATGACCCGGGAAGGATTTCGCCGGCTGCCGCTCGTCGATCCCGGGACACACCGGTTGCGGGGGATCGTGACCGTCAGCGACATCATCGACTTCATGGGCGGCGGCGACAAGTTCAACCTCGTACAGGTGAAGCACGGCGGCAATTTCCTTGCCGCCGTCAACGAGGAACTCCGCGAGATCATGACCTCGCAGCCGGTCGCCATGCCGGTTACCGGGAGCATCGCCGATGCGGTCGATATCATCATCAACCGCAACGTCGGCGGGCTCCCCATCACCGATGCCGAAGGAACCCTGAAGGGCATCGTGACCGAGCGCGACGTGATGAAGGTGCTCGCCACCGAGCACTCGGGCCGCAAGGTCGAGGACGTCATGCGATCGTCGGTCCGCGTCACGAGCCCCGACACACCGATCGGCAGCGTCTGCAGGGAGATGGTGACATGCAGGTTCCGGCGGCTTCCCGTCGTCGTGGACGACGTCCTCTGCGGCATCGTCACCGCCACCGATATCATGAGTTACCTCGGGAAGGGCAGGGCCTTTGAACAGCTGACGACCGGGGATTCCGCCGAGGTGATGGGGGCGCCGGTGCGTTCGCTCCTCTCCGGGGAACTCTACACCACCACGCCGGACCGGAACATCCACGAGATCGCCGTCGATATGATCAAAAAACGCGTCGGGGCGTTCCCCGTCATAGAGGACTCCCACCTCGTCGGCCTCGTGACGGAGTACGATCTCGTGAAAGCATTTGCAGAAGGGTGATTGAATATATGCGCGCCGTAGATGTGATGTCTGCCCCGGTGTACATCGTTGCACCGGCGGATAACGTGGCCTATGCCCGGAACCTCATGCTCAGGTATCGCGTATCGAGGCTGCCTGTGATGGAGGAGGATGAACTCCGGGGCATCCTCACCAAGAAGGATATCGCCTACCGTCTCAGGCAGACGGAACCGATGTGGCGCCGGCGCCCGATCGACCGGATCCCGGTCAGCATCCTGATGGCGGAGAACCCGATCACCGTAGCGCCCGATACCAGCATCCACGATATCGCGGCGATGATGCTCGACCGCGACATATCGGGGCTGCCGGTCGTCGACGAAGGCAGGGTGGTCGGGATCGTCACCAAACTGGACATCATGCGGTCGGCCCATGTGCGCGGTCTCTTTGCCCGGGTCGACGAGGTCATGGAGGATGCAGTCACCGTCAGCCGGTATCACTCGCTTGACCACGTCATCGACACGATAAAGGGAAAGAACGATAAACTTATCGTCGTTAACGACAATGGAAGCCTTGCAGGCATTATAACGGAGAGTAACCTCGCATTCTACGAGTACCTGGACGGAAGGATGAACCTGCCGAGAAAAGACGTCACCCATCTCCGCAAAGAGGAGCCGGGAGGACAGAAGCGGTTCAGGTACGTTGTCGAGGTTTCGGCAGTCGCAGAGGACATCATGAGCCGCCCGGTCGTCACCGTCTCCCCCGGCGTATCCATCCAGGATGCCGTCGGGCTGATGCTCGAGCACCAGATCAACAGCCTCGTGGTCGTGGAGAACGGCGATATCCGGGGCGTGCTCAAGAGAGATGACATCATCAAGGAAGTGGCAAAATGAGCGACGGATTTCAGATACTCGTCAAAGACGTGATGGCAAAACCGGTCACCATCGCAAAATCTGCCTTTGTCAGCGAAGCGCTTGAAAAGATGCTCGATGAGGGTGTCGACCCCCTCATCGTGACCAACAACGGCACGGTCATCGGCACGACGTCCCGGGCGGCTATCGCCGAGACGCTCGGGAGCAGGAAGACCCAGGCGCTGAAGGCCACATCCATCCACGTTGCGAACACGGTCGAGGAGAACTTCACCTCCGCGTATCCGGACCAGAACATCGATATCCTGGTGCCGCTGCTCCAGCACTACAAACTGGTCGTGGTCTTCGATGCCGAACACCGCCTCATCGGCCAGGTGACGGCAGGCGACCTCCTGAAGGTGCTCCGGCCCCCGGGCAACCTCCCCGACGTCATGGAACCGGCGCACACCATCCAGGTCGAGGAGCGCGCCGTCCACCTCCGGCGGAGGATGCTTGATGGCGGGATCAACCGGTTCATCGTCGAAGAGGGCAACCAGACCCTCGGCATCGTCACGGAGACCGACGTAGCAAAAGCGCTCTACGCGCTCAAGGATATCGTGGAGGGGACCCGCCAGGAGTTCCGGATCAGGAACCTCCTCGTGCGCGACATCATGAGCACCCCCCTGATATCGGTGAACGCGGATACCGACGTCTCCGACGTCATCGACCTGATGCTCAAGAAGAACATCGGTTCCGTCCCGATCACGCAGAACGGCAGGATCGCAGGCGTCGTAACCCGAAACTCGCTCGTCCAGGCCCTCTGAGGAGAGGACGGGTAAACCCCATTTTTGGATCCGGGCACGCCCGGGCGTTGGCCCCCGGGATGCCGATCCCACGCGCCGCCGGCCTCATCGCTCCACCGATGCACTGATGAGGGTACAAAAAAGAGTACATAATCACACGATCGTATGATCATCCTCCACAGTTTCTGGGCCGACGGATCTCCCGGGGCGTTTCACGTCTGGGGGGAAGATCCGGCCCTGCCCCGGAAAGGGATGCCTCGGCGGGGCAGGAAGCCCAAAAAGCCGCCTGTTCTCCCGCACCCGTTCGCGGCCGATCATGCCGCGCTTACCGCGGCGCTCGACCTTGCCGGCGAACCCGTGACGGTCACCGTCCTGCTCCCGGCAACCGGGCAGGATCCTCTTCCTTCGCCGGAGTGCGAACCCGGATCCGTCGTGCCGGACCGGGCCGACTGCGTTACCTACCGGGTTCCCGCCATCCGCCTGCCCGGGACGGTGCCCGTCGCCTGCCTTGCGGATCTCCCTTCCGGGCCCGGCTACGGGGCCACGATCCGGTTCTGGTCGGAGGCGGCACGGTTTGCCCTCGGACTCGTCGTGCGGCAGTCGTTCGTGCCGGGCGCCCGCGGATGGGAAGCCCTGATCCGCGGGGAAGACCGTGATCGCGTGGCCCGCCTCGCCGGGGCGCTCCCGCCGGCCTGCCGGTTCTGGGCCGCAGGGGCGGATGGGTCCCCGCCCGACCCGGCGGCTCTGGTGACGTCGTTTCTCGACCGTGCTGTCCACACGCTCGTCACCGGCGCCCTCAGGGAGCGGCCGCTGCTGCAGAAACCGCGGGGCCGGCCGAGAAAGATCGTCCCGTTCGGCGAACAGTGGGTGGAGGTGCTCTCCGGCAGCCGGGACGACCTTGCCGGCGACGCAGAGGAGGTTGCGCGGTTTTACGAGCAGCTTGGCGACTGGCTCTCGCCGGCGATCGCCCCCACCCCTCTCCGCGCCTGTTTCCGCCTGGAAGAGCCCGAAGAGGAGAGCGAGCAATGGCATCTGACGTTCCACCTCCAGGCCGCCGACGACCCCGGCATCGTCATACCGGCCGGCGATATATGGAAGAAGCGCGGAGATGTGCGCACATCTCTTGCGCAGCGGTTTGAAGATCCGCAGGACCGGCTCCTCACCGATCTCGGCCGCGCCTCCCGCATCTACCCCGTGCTCCAGTCAAGCCTCACGTCCCCGCGCCCGGCGGGGGTGAACCTCGATACGTCGGAGGCCTACGCGTTCCTCAGTGAATGGACCCCTCTCCTCATGGACAGCGGCTTTGGCGTCATACTTCCCGCGTGGTGGAAGAGCGCGGCCTCCCGGCCTTCCCTCCACCTCACGGCCAAACCTGCCCGGGAGGAGGAGGGAAGGCTCGGTCTTGCCACGCTCGTCTCCTACGACTGGACGGTCGCCCTCGGCGATAAAGCGATATCGCCGGAAGAGTTCGAGGAGCTCGCGTCCCTGAAGATCCCCCTGGTGCGGATGCACGGCCAGTGGCGCTCGATCGACCGAGACGAGATCAAGAAGGCGCTCAAGGCTTTCACGAGGAGGTATCCCGGAGGCACCATGACGGCCGGCGAACTCCTCCGCATCGCCGCGGGAGCAGACCCGGGCGGCCCGGCGGTGAGCGATGTCGCGGCGGAGGGATGGCTCCGCGGGTTCCTTGACCGGTCCGGGGAAGGAGGAACGCTCGAGGCCGTCCCGCAACCGGCGGCGTTCTCGGGCACTCTCCGGCCGTACCAGCAGCGCGGTCTCTCGTGGCTCTCGTTTCTTGCGCGCAACGGGTGCGGCGCCTGCCTTGCCGACGATATGGGGCTTGGAAAGACCGTGCAGGTGATCGCCTACCTCCTCGCCGAAGAGGAGCGGGGCACCCCGGCGACACCCGCGCTCCTCATCTGCCCCATGTCGATCGTCGGAAACTGGCGGCGCGAGTTTGCCCGCTTCGCGCCGGGCCTCACGGTCGCCGTCCACCACGGCAGCGCCCGGGCATGCGGCGATGCGTTTGCCCGGCAGGCCGCCGGTTCCGACGTCACCATCACCACCTACCCGCTTGCTGCGCGCGATAGAGACCTCCTTGCATCCGTGGACTGGAACTGCATCGTACTCGACGAGGCCCAGAACATAAAGAACCCCTCCACGAAACAGGCGCAGGCGGTCCGGTCTTTTAAAGCGCCGCAACGGATCGCGCTGACCGGGACGCCGGTGGAGAACCGCCTGACCGAGCTCTGGTCGATCATGGAGTTCCTCAACCCCGGGTACCTCGGTTCGTTTGAGTCGTTCCATTCCGGGTTTGCCGTACCGATCGAGCGGTACCGCGACCCGGCAAAGACCGGCCACCTCCGGGAGCTGATCCGGCCGTTCGTGCTCCGCCGCATGAAGACCGACCGCTCGATCATCGGCGACCTCCCCGAGAAGATGGAGATGAAGGTCTTCTGCAGCCTCACGGCGGAACAGGCGACACTCTACGAGGCGGTCGTGCAGGAGATGCTTGAGCGTGCCGGCGAGGCGGAGGGCATCCAGCGCAGGGGAATCGTCCTCGGGGGGCTCACCCGCTTAAAGCAGATATGCGACCACCCGGCGCTTTTTCTGCACGACACCGCCGCCTTCGAGGGAAGGTCCGGAAAGATCGCGCGCCTCCTGGAGATGCTCGAAGAGGTGCTGGATGCGGGCGAACGTGCCCTCATCTTCACGCAGTTTGCGGAGTTCGGGAAGATCCTCGAGCCCTACATCCGCGAGCGGTTCGGCACGGCCGTCCTCTACCTGCACGGCGGGACGCCCCGGCAGAAGCGCGACGAGATGGTCCAGCGTTTCCAGCAGCCGGGAGGGCCGCCTATCTTCCTCCTCTCTCTGAAGGCCGGGGGGACGGGGCTGAACCTGACGGCGGCCAACCACGTCTTCCACCTGGACCGGTGGTGGAACCCGGCCGTCGAGAACCAGGCGACCGATCGGGCCTTCCGGATCGGCCAGACCCGCGACGTCCAGGTGCGGCTCATGATCGCCTCGGGAACGCTTGAAGAGCAGATAGACACGCTGATCGAGGATAAAAAGGCGCTTGCCGACCAGATCGTCGGCAAAGGGGAGGACTGGATCGGATCGCTCTCCACCGAGCAGCTCCGCGACCTCCTGACCCTGCGCCGGGATGCGGTGGAGGACTGACGAATGGGCTCATGGTATTACTACCCCTCGTATCCGCCGTCCGCCCCGCGGCCGGTGGCCAACGGCCTCAAGGCGCGGAGCAAGCGCGGGGCGATCGGGGAGCAGTGGTGGTCGCAGCAGTTCATCAAGGCGCTCGAGCAGATGGGGAACGCTTCACGTCTGCAGCGCGGGAAGCGGTATGCCCGGAAAGGGCAGGTGATCGGTATGGAGGTCGGGGACGGAGAGGTGCGGGCGAAGGTCCAGGGCTCCGCCGCGAGGCCCTACGGCGTCACTATCCGCCTCCGCGCCCTCACCGACGCCGAGTGGGGCCGGGTTTTCGACCTGATGAGTGCGCAGGCGATCTTTGCGGCACAACTCCTTGCCGGTGTTGTGCCCCACGATATCGAGAAGGTCTTTTCTGAGGCAGGAGTTCCCCTCTTTCCCGCCTCCGAGAAGGATATCACGACGAACTGCACCTGCCCGGACTGGGAGAACCCCTGCAAACACATCGCGGCGGTCTATTACCTCCTCGCAGAACGGTTTGACGAGGACCCCTTCCTCCTGTTCGCCCTCCGGGGGCAAAGCAGGGATGAGGTCATGGCGGCACTCAGGGAGCGGCGGACGGAGGATCCGGAGCCGGTCACGCCTTTGGCCGGCAGTTTCTGGCAGGGAGACGACACGCTTGCCGGGTTCGGCATCGAGATAACCGGGAGCGCCCCGGATGCCGGAGCCGCCCTGAAGATCTTCGGCGAACCCCCGTTCACGGTCCGGGGCAATGACCTCTCCACCGTCCTCGCACCGGCCTATCCGGCAGCGCAGGAGTATGCACGGGCGATCGCCGGCATCCCCGGCGAAGAACCGGCGGATGAACAGCCGCCCGGGAAGCGGGCGGACGACGATCTTCGTTCTCCCGGGCCGGCACCAACCGTTCCGACCCCAAAGACCGGTTCGTCCCGACGCCGGCGATAGGCGCGTATGCACTCGAAGCCCATCATACCGGTATCGAGCACCCCTGCCACGGCGGTGGAGGGGGCCATGTCCCTCAGCCCTCCGGAAAACCCGCGTTCTAAGGAGAACGGCAGGCTCTTTGCGGTGCACCGTCGCCCCCGTGCAGGCATTTAATATCCTCCGGCCGAAACCCATAACCAGAATTGACCATGAAACCAACGCAGCCAGTCAAACCGGATAGGGATGTAACGACCCTCCTTCAAGCAATGAGCAGGACCGGTTTTCAGGGAAGAAAACTCGGAGAGTCGCTCGGTGTCTGGACCAGGATGGTCGAAGATCCGGACTGCACGATATTCATGGGGCTCTCGGGGGCGATGATCCCGGCAGGTATGCAGAACGTGCTCGTCGAACTCGTCAGGCACCGCTACGTCGATGTTCTCGTCTCCACGGGTGCAAACATATTCCACGACACCTGCGAGCACCTCGGCGTCCGGCACTACATCGGCCACCACCACGCCGACGACGCGGCGCTCTTTGAAGAGGGAATCGACCGGATATACGACGTCTTTGCGTATGAGGAAGAGTTCCGGAGCGTCGATGCCGAGATCGCCCGGTTCGCCGACGAGATAGCGCCCTTCCGCGGCTCGTCGAGAGAGTTCATCCGGCGCCTCGGGGGCTGGCTCTGCACACGGAGACCGGAAGGCCGATCGCTCATCGCCACCTGTGCGGAGTACGACGTCCCCATCTTCATCCCCGCCCTCGGCGACTCGTCGATCGGGATCGGTCTCGTTATGGCCCGCCGGCGCGGTGTCGACGTCGACGTCGACCAGCTCGCCGACACCGACGAGATCACCCGGATGGTCGAGGAGTCGCAGAAGACCGGCGTCATATACGTCGGCGGCGGCGTCCCGAAGAACTTCATCCAGCAGACCCAGGTCATCGCCTCGATCCACGAGCAGCACCTCGGCGGGCATGCCTACGCCGTCCAGTACACCACCGACGCCCCCCACTGGGGCGGGCTCTCCGGGTGTACGTTTGAAGAAGCGATCAGCTGGGGCAAAGAGGCTCCCGAGTCCCCCAGGGTCCAGTGCTTCTGCGACGCAACGATCGCGCTCCCTCTCGTCGCGTCGGCACTCATCGGGAGCGGGGTCGAGCGGGCACGCCCGTCCCCCCGAAGAGAGGCGTGATCGGGCGGGCCGCCGGAGCCGGGAGGGAGTACGGCCCGGCACCCGGGCGCCGGGACCGTCGTGCCGCCTGGAATCCCGGATCACCACAATTATTATTAATTCATCTCGCCAAAACTAGTAAGCACAAGTCATAGAATGCTGTGTCTGGAGCAGCACCCGCGTGCTGCGAGTGTCGAGAGATGCGAAGTTCTATGTTGAGGTAGCCAAGCCTGGTATGGCGCAGGTTTGCTAAACCTGTGTCCCCCTGGGACTCGAGGGTTCAAATCCCTCCCTCAGCGCTTTCACCGACAACGTCGATGAAGAGGCGATCACATGGATGAAGAAGAGATAAAGTACTTTGTTCGAGTCAGGAACACTGATCTCGACGGCACCAAGGCCGTGCACATCGCACTGACCGGTATCAAAGGCGTCGGTTCGCACACGTCCCGCACCATCGCCGCCCTTGCCGGTGTGGATCCCCGCGCCATCATCGGCAAGCTGGACGACGAATCCGTCGGGCGTATTGCAAGCGCCGTCGACACCTACACCGAGCAGGTGCCTGCATGGATGGTGAACCGTCCAAAAGACATTTACACGGGAGATGCCCGCCATCTCCTCGGGACCGACCTCACCATGGCAAACGACGACGACGTCAACCGCATGAGGAAGATGCGGAGCTACCGCGGCATAAGGCACGAGACGGGGCAGAAGGTCCGCGGCCAGCGCACCAAGTCCACCGGAAGAACCGGCACGACCGTCGGCGTCAAGAGAAAGAAGGACTGAACGGTGATTGAATGGGATATCCGGGAAAGAACCACAAACAGTACGCGACGCCCAAGCGGCGGTTCGAGAAGACGAGACTCGAAGACGAAAAGAAGCTCCTCATCGACTACGGGCTCCGGAACAAGCGCGAACTCTGGAAGGCCCAGAGCGTCCTGCGCAAGTACCGCTCTGCTGCCCGTGAGCTCGTGGCGTTGCGGTCTGCAGGCCTCAACGTGGATGAGTACCAGAAGAAGAAGGACCAGCTCACCAACCACCTCTATCGCTACGGTCTTGTCGGCGAGGGCGCCGACCTTGGCGACATCCTTGCGTTGAAGGTCGAGCAGCAGCTCGACCGCCGCCTCCAGACGCTGGTCCAGAGGAAGGGGCTTGCACGCTCCCCGAAACAGGCCCGCCAGTTCATCACCCACGGACACATCGCCATCTCCGGCCGCCGGGTCACCGTGCCGGGCTACCGGGTTGCAAGAAGCGAAGAGGCCGCTATCGCCTACTACGGCCCCTCCCCGTTCACGAACAGCGTTCACCCCGAGAGAAGCAGGATCGCCCGCGCAGGAGTGAGGTAAGACCATGGCAGAAGAGAAATGGGGCATTGCACACATATTTGCCTCCTTCAACAATACCATCATCACCATCACCGACCTCTCCGGCGCCGAGACGGTCACCAAGAGCAGCGGCGGTATGGTCGTGAAACAGGACCGAAACGAAAGTTCGCCCTACGCGGCCATGCAGATGGCGATCCAGGTCGCCCAGAACGCGCGCGATAAAGGGATCACCGGCGTCCACGTGAAGGTGCGTGCACCCGGACGCGGCAAACAGAGGAGCCCCGGTCCCGGCGCTCAGGCAGCGATCCGCGCCCTCGCCCGTGCGGGGATGAGGATCGGCCGCATTGAAGATGTCACTCCGGTGCCCCACGACAGCATCCGCGGCAAGGGCGGCCGGAGAGGAAGGAGAGTGTAATGGAGATTGCGTTTTCTCGACTGGACGAGAGAGTCGCCCGATTCACCATAAGCGGCGTTTCGACGTCGTTTGCAAACATGCTCCGGCGAGCGATGGTCAGCGAAGTGCCGACGCTCGCAATCGAGGATGTCCGCATATACGACAACACGAGCGTCATCTTCGATGAGATGCTGGCACACCGGCTGGGGCTCGTACCCCTCCGGACCGACCTTGCACGCTACGCCGTCCGGAGCGAGTGCTCCTGCGGAGGCGCCGGTTGCCCGGTCTGCACCGCCACTTACACGCTCTCCGTCGAGGGACCAAAGACGGTCTACTCAAGCGACCTGATCTCCCAGGACCCCGATGCCGCACCGGCGGAAGGAGGTATCCCCATCATCGATCTCGGGCCGGAGCAGAAGATCGTGCTCGAGGCGCACGCCATCGTCGGCACCGGGAAGGAGCACGCCAAGTGGCAGGCGACGACCGCCTGCGGTTACAAGAACTACCCGGCGATCGCCGTCGACGAGCGGTGTGACGGGTGCGGCATGTGCATCGATGAGTGTCCGCGCGATGTGCTCGAGGCGGGGCAGGGCAAGGTCCGGGTCGTCAGCGGGCGGCAGGAGCTCTGTTCGCTCTGCAGGCTCTGCGAACGGGCGTGCCTTGCCGGCGGCATCGGCACCGAGCCGGCCATCCGGATCGGCACCGAACCGGAGCGATTCATCTTCGTGGTGGAGAGCGACGGATCGATGCCCGCCCGGGAGATCGTCGAGAGAGCGCTCCAGTACATTCAGAGATCATCAGACGACCTGATAGATGTGATAAACGATATGACGGGAGAGGGGACTGAATGAAGACAACCCAGAATAAATCCAACCCCCGGCTGGCCGCCCTCATCGTGACGCTGAAAGATGCGTCGCGTGTACACGAGGCGAAGATCTGGCGTGAGATTGCGCGGAGGCTGGATGCCCCCCGGAAGAACTACGCCGAGGTGAACCTCAGCAAGATCGACCGGTACGCAAACGAAGGCGAGACGATCCTGGTGCCGGGTAAGGTGCTCGGCAGCGGTGCGCTCAACCTGCCGGTGAAGGTCGCCGCGCTGGACTTCTCAGAGGCCGCGGTGAGCAAGATCACCGGCGCCAACGGAACGTGCATGACCATCGAGGACCTCCTCCGGGACAACCCGAAGGGGAGCAGGGTACGGATCCTCAGGTGAGACGAATGGTAACAGTTATCGACGCAGACGGACTGCTGCTCGGGAGGATGGCAAGCATCGTCGCGCAGCGCGCGCTCGCCGGCGAAGAGATTGCCCTCGTGAACGTGGAGAAAGCGATCGTCTCCGGCAACCGGGCGCACGTGCTCGCGGCTTACTACACGAAGCGCGACCGGGGGTCCCGCGAGGGCGGCCCGTTCTTCCCGCGCAGGCCTGACCACATCGTCAAGCGCACCATCCGCGGGATGCTTCCCTACAAGCGCGAGCGCGGCATCGCGGCGTTCAAGCGGGTAAAGACATACGTCGGCGTTCCCATGCAGTTTGCCGGTATGGAGACCGAATCCCTGGAAGCGGCCCACATCGACCGATTGAGCAGCCCGAGGTATATAACGGTCGGGGCGATAAGCAAGAACCTCGGAGCAAAGTACTGATGAGGTGACGGAATGGCAAAGATTATCAATACAAGCGGTAAGAGAAAGACGGCTATCGCCCGGGCGACCCTGAAACCCGGCAACGGCCGGGTCCGCATCAACTCCGTGCCCCTGGAGGTCTACGGGACCGAGCTGACGCGCATGAAGATCGCCGAACCCCTGCTGCTGATCCCGAACGCGCTCGACGGCGTCGATGCGGCGATCGACGTCTCCGGCGGCGGTGTGGTGGGACAGGCCGAGGCGGTCCGGACGGCGCTTGCACGCGGCATCGTGGAGTGGCACAACGACCCCGCGATCAAGGATGCGTTCCTTGCGTACGACCGGACGCTGCTCGTGAACGACTCGCGGCAGAAGGAGACCAAGAAACCGCACGGTCCGGGTGCACGGGCACGGTTCCAGAAGTCCTACCGGTGAGGAAAAGAGATATAAGGGATACAGGACAATTTATATGATACCCGTACGATGTTTTACATGCGGTAAAGTCATCTCTACAGCCTGGAAGGAGTTCGAGAGGCGGCGAGATGCGGGCGAGGATCCGAAACGGATCCTCGACGCTCTCGGCCTGGAGCGGTATTGCTGCAGGCGAATGCTGCTGACGCACAAGGAAGTAGTGGAGGATCTGAACCCGTATCAATGAGGGGTCGTGGGGTAGCCTGGACTATCCTATGGCGTTCGGGATGCTGTGACCTGAGTTCAAATCTCAGCGACCCCATTTTATTACGAATGATTTTGAGGCTGCACGATGGAATCATATACCCGATATGAACGAGCGCGGATCATAGGGGCTCGTGCTCTGCAGATATCGATGGGTGCACCGGTTCTGGTTAAGACACCAAAGACCGAGCCGCTTGAGATCGCACTTGAAGAGTTCGATCGAGGCGTGATCCCTATAACGGTGAAGAGAAAGTAGTGATCTGATGACGACCATCGAACAGATTATCTTAAGAACGATCCTGGATAGCCGGGGAAACGAGACGGTCGAGGCCGAAATTTACACGGATTGCGGTTTTGGGCGTGCAGCGGCGCCGAGCGGCGCGAGCACGGGGACCCACGAAGCCAGGGTGCGGCCGCCGCGCGAGGCTGTCGAGGATGCACGGAAAAACCTGATTCCATCGCTCATCGGTGAGGACGCTCACGATCAGATCACGTTCGACGCACTGCTCAGAGAGTACGATGCAACACCGAACTTCAGCTCGATCGGCGCAAACGTCGCCGTAGCGCTCTCGCTTGCGTGCGCGAAGGCGGCTGCATCGTCTCTTGACATCGAACTCTTCCGGTACCTGGGCGGCGCATTCGCCACCGAGACGCCCCTCCCTCTCGGGAACGTCATCGGCGGCGGCGCGCACGCATCGGGCGCCACCTCCATCCAGGAGTTCCTGGTGGTTCCCACCGGTGCCTCCGGCGCGACGGAGGGCGTCTTCGTGAACGCCGCCGTTCACAGGGCCGTAAAGAAGATCCTGCAGGCGCAGGGCAAACTCTCCGGCAAAGGGGATGAAGGTGCCTGGGCACCGGCCATATCCGACATCGAGGCGTTCGATATCATCGCTTCGGCGATCGATACCGTCTCTGATGAGACGAACGTCGAGGTCCGGATGGGGATCGACGTCGCGGCAAGCGAACTCTGGGACGGCGAGCGTTACCGCTACAAGGATGCCGCCCGGACCCGCGAGGACCAGATCGCCTACATGGGCGATCTCGTCGACCGCTACAACCTCATCTACGTCGAAGATCCCCTCTTTGAGGAGGACTTCGACGCGTTCGCCGACCTGACCGAACTGGTCGGGGACCGCTGCCTCATCTGCGGCGACGACCTCTTCGTGACCAACGTCGAGCGGATCACGAAAGGCATCGAGACCAGCGCGGCAAACTGCGTCCTGATAAAACCAAACCAGATCGGCACGCTCACCGATACCTTCGAGGCGATCCACCTCGCCCGGGAGAGCGGGATGGAGACGGTCATGAGCCACCGGTCCGGCGAGACCACCGACGCGACGATAGCGCACCTTGCAACCGCATTTGGGTGCATATTCCTCAAGACAGGCGTTGTCGGCGGAGAACGAATAGCAAAACTGAACGAACTGATTCGCATAGAGGAGCTGATCTAACTTGACAGGAAACGAACTCGAGATCGAGCTGAAAGAACCGCTGGTGCCCGTAGAGGAGTATCTCGCAGCAGGCGTGCACATCGGCACCCAGCAGAAGAGCAAAGACATGATGAAGTTCATCTACCGCGTCCGCGGGGATGGACTCTACATCCTGGATATCCAGGCGACCGACGACCGCATCAAGACCGCTGCGAAGTTCCTTTCGCAGTATGAGCCCGCGAAGATCCTGGTCGTCACCTCCCGGCAGTACGGCCAGTACCCGGCGAAGAAGTTCGCCGACGCCATCGGCGGCATGGCCGTCATCGGCCGGTTCATCCCCGGGATGCTCACCAACCAGCGCCTGAACAAGTACATCGAACCCGATGTGGTCGTGGTGACCGACCCCATCGGCGACTCCCAGGCGATCAACGAGGCCGTCCAGGCGGGTATACCGATCGTCGCCCTCTGCGACACCAACAACATGACGAAGTACGTCGATCTGGTCATCCCCACCAACAACAAGGGCAGGAAAGCGCTCTCGATGGCGTACTACCTCCTGACAAAAGAGTTGCTCCGCCTGCGCGGTGTTGCCACATCGCTCACCGTTGAGGACTTTGAGACAGAGTTATAAGACTCGAAGGCACAAGAGCTCAATCTTGATGGATATGCGCCCATGCAGTGTAGCGGGAATGTTCTATCCTGCCGAGCCCCGGCATCTGGAGCAGCTGCTGGAGACATTCTTCCAGAGGAAGGCCCCGGGTGTCACGTCCCGGGGGATCGTCTCCCCCCATGCAGGCTACGTCTACTCAGGGGAGACCTCGGCCTGTGCCTTCTCGACCATACCACCTGATTTTGACGGCACCTTCGCCGTCATCGGCCCGAGCCACCGGGGATACATGACCTCTGCATCCGCCGTGCCGTGGGAGACGCCGCTCGGGGTCGTCGACGTCGATACGAAGTTCGTCGATGCGCTGGATATCTCTATCGATGAGGCGTCGCACCGGGGTGAACACTCGATCGAGGTGCAGATGCCGTTCATCAAGTACCGGTTCCCGCGAGCGAGGGTTGCGCCTATCATGATGGGAGACCAGGGATACGAGGCGGCGGCGGATCTTGCGGAGCAGGTGCTCCGGGCGATCCGGCGGACGGGAAGGAATGTGCGGATCGTCGCCTCGAGCGACTTCTCCCACTACGTCCCGGATAAAACCGCTCGACAGCAGGACCTCTACGCGATCGATGCGCTCAAGACCCTGGATGTGCCGGAGTTTTACCGCCGGCTCCACGAGACCGGTGCGACGGTGTGCGGCTACGGCCCGATCGCGGCCATGTGCATCGCCTGCCGGTCGCTTGGTGCAGGGCGGGGCGAGCTCCTCCGGTATACGACAAGCGGCGATGTGACGGGGGATATCAATCAGGTAGTGGGGTATGCGGCGATAGCGGTGGTCTGATTGGCAACGTGGAGCGCGCCGGGCAAGGTCTTCCTCTTCGGCGAGCATGCAGTGGTCTACGGTAAACCGGGGGTGGCGATGGCGATCAAACCCCGGGTCTTTGTCACCGTGAAGAAGTCACGGAACCCGACCCACCCGAAATCGCCCTACATCGACGAGTGCTTCAAACGGATGGGTGTTCGAGGCAGCGTCTACGTCAACTCGCAACTCCAGAGTTCGTCGGGGCTTGGGTCCTCGGCCGCGGTGACGGTGGCGACGCTCTCTGCAATCAACGAAGAGTTCGAGATCGGGCGCACTCGTGACGAGATTGCCGATATCGCGTTTGCCATCGAGAAAAAAGTCCAGAGCGGGCGGGCAAGCCCCACCGATACCTACGTCTGCACGAACGGCGGGATGGTGCTCATCACGGGGACATCCAAGCGACGGCTCCCGCCGCAGGGCCTCCAGCTCGTCGTCGGGAATACGCTCGTGCCGCACAGTACCGCAAAGATGGTGGAACTGGTCGGGACCCTGCAGAAGAAACATCCCGATATCGCGGACCCGATCCTGGACGCCATCGGGGCGGTGACGCTTGCCGCCCTCCACAACATCAACAACCAGAAAGTGCTCGGGCAGTGCATGGATACGAACAACGCCCTCCTGGAGGCCCTCGGCGTCGGACACCCCGCAAGCAGCAGGCTCGTGCTCGCGGCAAGGGCAAGCGGCGCCTACGGCGCAAAGATCACCGGGGCAGGGGGCGGCGGGTGCATCATCGCCCTCTGCCCCCGGCGCGCGAAGAGCCGGGTTGCCGGGGCCATCGAGGCCTGCGAGGGAAAGGCCATCATCACCACCATAGACACCGACGGCGCGAGAAGAGAGAAGAATGACTGAGACCGTGGTACTGAAACTGGGCGGGAGCGTGATCACCGATAAGTCGGGAGACTGTGCCATCGATCACGCGCGCCTCCGCGAGGTTGCAGGGGAACTTGCCGCGGCGAGAAGGCCGGCTCTCGTCCTCGTCCACGGCGCAGGCTCGTGCGGGCACCCGGAGGCCCGGCGTTACCGGATCAACGACGGTCTCACGGGAGAGAACGTGCCCGGCGTCTACGAGACGCACGCCGCCGTCTCACGCCTGAACGATGCGGTCGTCGAGGCCCTGCGGGATGCGGGCATCGAGGCGATCGGCATCCACCCCCTCGCCCTCGCCCTCGCCGAAGACGGCCGTCTGGTCTCGTTTGAGACCCGCCACATCGCCGAGATGACAGAACACGGCATCGTGCCCGTGCTGCACGGCGACGTGGTGATGGACCGCCTGCGGGGCTCCTGCATCGTGTCGGGCGATCAGCTGGTGACCCGGCTTGCCGTGGCTCTCGCGAGCCGGCGCGTCGGTCTTGCGACGGATGTCCCCGGCGTCCTGCAGAACGGGTCGGTCATACCGCGCATCGACCGAAGCACGGTAGAATCGCTCGATATCGGCGAATCGACGAAGGCCGACGTGACCGGAGGCATGCGGGGCAAGATAGCGGAACTCCTCGCGCTCGCCGATGCCGGAATAGAATCGCACATATTCCACGTCTCGAAGGTCGGCCGGTTCCTGGACGGAACGGGGCACGACGGGACGATTGTAACCCAGAGAGGCGCACCATGACCCGCGAGACCGCGACATCTTCAAGGAAACGGGACCACCTCCTCATCTGCTGCGAAAAACCCGTCGAGGCCGGCGACGCCGGTTTCGAGGATGTCCGGCTGGTCCATAACGCCCTCACGGAATGCAACATGGATGCCGTCGAGACCACGACGCGGTTTCTCGGCAGCACACTCGCCTCCCCCCTCTTCATTGCAGCGATGACCGGAGGACATCCGGATACCCTTGAGGTGAACCGGCGGCTTGCACGTGCTGCCGACCGATACAACCTCGGTATGGGTGTTGGTTCTCAGCGAGCGGCATTGGAGAATCCCGAACTGGAGGATAGTTTCACCATCGTGCGGGAGGAAGCGCCGCGGGCCTTCCTCTGCGCGAACCTCGGCATCGTCCAGCTCCGCGACCACGGCATAGAGTGGGTGGAGCGGGCTGTCGAGATGATCGACGCACAGGCGATCGCTATCCACGTCAACTCGCTCCAGGAAGCGATTCAGCCGGAGGGCGATCATAACGCAGAGGGGTGCCTGGATGCGCTCCGCACCCTCTGTGAGGAGTTTTCCCTCCCGGTCATCGTGAAGGAGACCGGTTCCGGCATATCTGCCGGAACCGCAAGGATAATCAGGGGAGCCGGAGCGGCCGCCATCGATATCGGTGGTTACGGCGGGACGTCCTGGGCGAAGATAGAACGCCTGCGGACGAGCGACTCCGGTCTTGCCGATCTCGGGGAAGCGTTCCTCTCCTGGGGCATACCGACCGTGGTAAGCCTCTGCGAGGTGCGAACGGCAGGAGGCCCGATCATTGCGACGGGTGGGCTGCGTTCAGGGATCGATATCGCGAAATCCATTGCACTCGGGGCGGATCTCGGGGGCATGGCGCTCCCTCTCTTGAAGCCGGCCATGGAGAGCGAAGACGCACTCTCTGGCGCCATCGAGAGGATACACCGCGAACTCTGCGTTGCGATGTTCCTGACAGGATCCCGGACGATACGGGATCTCCGGCACGCACGGACGTATATTACCGGATTGACCCGGCAGATGATTGAAAACAGCGACTAACTACAAAAATTCCTGCAAGGAGGCTACATGGATATTGAAATCATAGCAGTGGGCGGGTATAACGAAGTCGGCAGAAATATGACCGCCGTCCGCTGCGGGAAGGAGATTGTCATCTTTGATATGGGCCTGCGTCTTGACCAGGTGATGATCCACGAGGATGCGGATATCGAGAACATGCATTCTCTGGACCTGATCGAGATGAAGGCCATTCCTGATGACACCATCATGAATGCAATAGAGGGGAACGTCAAGGCGATCGTCTGTTCGCATGGGCACCTGGACCATATCGGCGCTATACCGAAACTGGCGCACCGCTACAACGCCCCGATCATCAGCACGCCCTATACGTCGGAACTGATCCGGCAGCAGATCGCGGGCGAACAGAAGTTCGGGGTGAACAATAAGCTCTTCGCCCTGAAGGCCGGACAGCGCTACACCATCTCCCCGCACCTGACGCTCGAGTTCGTGCGGAGCCAGCACTCGATCATCGATACGGTCTTTCCCGTCCTGCACACGCCGCGAGGCGCGGTCGTCTACGCAAACGACTTCAAGCTCGACCGGACGCCGGTCCTCGGGGAGCCGCCGGACTTCGCGCGGCTGCGGCAGCTCGGCAAAGAGGGCGTGCTTGCCCTGATCGTCGAGAGCACGAACGTCAGCGAGAAAGGGCGATGCCCGAGCGAGAAGATAGCGCGGGACCTTGTCCGGGATACCATAACGAGTTACGAGGACGACAAGAGCGCCATATTCGTCTCGACGTTCTCGTCGCACATCTCCCGTGTCAAGACCATCGCCGAGTGCGCCCACGAGATCGGCAGAAAGCCGGTCCTCCTCGGGCGGTCGATGGAGCGCTACAGCTCGGCGGCCGAGCAGTTGAAACTGGTCGGGTTCCCCGAATCGCTCTCGATGTTCGGCAACCGCCGGACCGTCGACCGGACGCTGCGGCGGATCATGAAGACCGGGAAGGATAAGTTCGTCCCGATCGTCACCGGCCACCAGGGGGAGACGGGCGCCATCCTGACGAGGATCGTCATGGGGGATACGCCCTACAAACTGGAGAGGGGCGACAAGATCCTCTTCTCGGCGAAGGTTATCCCGAACCCGATGAACTACGGGCAGCGTTACCTGGTCGAGGCACGCGCCAAGATGGCAGGCGTGCGGATATTCGACGACCTGCACGTCTCGGGGCACGCATACCGCGAGGACCATTACGAGTTCCTGCACCTCTTGAACCCCCAGCACGTCATACCGGCTCACGGCGACATCAACATGACCGGCAGTTACGCGAAGTTTGCGGAGGAGATCGGGTATACGCTCGGAAACGACCTGCACATACTCAGGAACGGGCAGAAGGTGCTGATAACGTAGGAGATGAAGGCATGACGACGCTGAACGATTACCTGGAGAAGAATGCCGACCGGATCGACAGGGTGATCCACCGCTACTTTGGAGCCGTCCACGGCGACCTCTTCCGGGCGAGCGCCCACCTGCTGCTTGCAGGCGGCAAAAGGCTCCGCCCGGCGGTGGTGATCCTCGCCGCGGATGCGGTGAAGAAAGGAGCCTCGGACGACCTGCTCCCCGCGGCTCTCGCGCTCGAACTGACCCACAACTTCACCCTGATCCATGACGACATCATGGACGGGGACGTCACCCGGCGCGGCGTCCCGACGGTGCACACCGTCTGGGATGAGCCGACGGCCATCCTTGCAGGCGACGTCCTCTACGCGAAGGCGTTCGAGTTCATCTGCCTTGCGGATGCAAAAGATATCGCGAAAGTCCGGGCGACGAGGATGCTTGCCCGGACGTGTGCCGAGATCTGCGAGGGGCAGAGCCTCGATATGGCGTTTGAGAAGCGAGACGACGTCTCGGAGACGGAGTACCTCGATATGGTCGGCAAGAAGACCGGCGTGCTCTACGGCGCGTCGGCCGCCATCGGCGGGATTCTCGCGGGTGCAAACCCAATCCAGGCCGACGCCCTCTACCAGTTCGGGGTGAACAGCGGCGTCGCCTTCCAGATCCAGGACGACCTGATCGACCTCGTTGCCGATACCGCAAAGAGCGGCAAGGACCGTGCCTCGGATATCCGGGAAGGGAAGCAGACCCTTATCGCGATCAAGGCGCGGGAGAGAGGTATCGATCTTGCTTCTTACCGGAGGGAACTTACGGGTGCGGAGATCGACGGCCTGATCGCCCGCCTCGAGGATGCCGGCATCCTCGACGAGGTCAGGGCCGCGGCCGTCGAGCGGGCCGCCGCCGCAAAAGGGGCGCTCGGTGTCCTCCCGGATTCGGAAGAGAAGCGTCTCCTCGCGGAGATTGCCGACTACTTCATAACCCGGGGCAACTGATACCATGGACGAGGATCCCGGGCACCTGCTCTTCATCTACGCCCTGCAGAACGCGGTGAAACACGGCGGCACCCCGAAGAGCGGTGCGGTCATCGGCGTAATGCTCGGGAAACACCCCGAGTTTCGGAGCCGGGCTCGCGATATCGGGCCGCTTGCAGAAGATGCGATCGCGAAGGTGGCGGCGATCTCCCCGGCGGAGAGAAAGAGCCTTCTCTTGGAACTCGCCCCCGAACTCCTCGAGGAGCTCTCCGGGCCGCACGAGCGTTCCCGCGAACTTCCCGCCCTCGAAGGGGCGGAGAACGGCGTCGTCATGCGGTTTGCGCCGAACCCGAGCGGACCGCTGCACCTCGGGCACGCGCGGGCTTCCATCTTGAACGACTACTACGTCCGGCGCTACGGCGGCCGGTACGTCCTCCGCATCGAGGATACCGACCCCCGGCGGGTCGACCCCGAGGCCTACCGGATGGTGCTTGAGGATATCGAGTGGCTGGGACTCAACATCACCGATATCGTCTACCAGAGCGACCGGCTCGACGTCTACTACGACTGGTGCCGGAGGCTCATCGAGCTCGGGGGCGCCTACGTCTGTGTCTGCGACGCCGAGCGGTTCAGAGAACTCAAGCTCAAGGGGAAGGCGTGCCCCTGCCGGGAGCGGACGGCGGATGAGAACCTGGACCTCTGGCAGCAGATGCTCGATGGCGAGTTCTACGAGGGCGACGCGACCGTCCGGGTGAAGACGGATCTCGCCCACCCGGACCCGGCGATGCGGGACTTCTCGGCGATGCGGATCGTGAACGCACCCCCTCACCCGAGGGTCGATGCCACGGTCTTCCCGCTGATGAACTTCTCGGTCGCGGTGGACGACCACCTGCTCGGGATCACCCACGTCATCCGCGGGAAGGACCATATCGCGAATACCGGGAGACAGCGCTACATATTCGATTACTTCGGCTGGAGACCGCCGGTCTACCGCCACTACGGCCGGATGGGGATATCGGGGGTCGTCCTCTCGACGTCGGGGATGCGCGAGGGGATCCGGAGCGGCCTTTACACGGGATGGGACGACATCCACCTCGGGACGCTCCGGGCGATAGCGCGCCGGGGGATCGAGCCTGCGGCGGTCCGGAACGCCATGGTCGATATCGGCATCGGGGAGACCGATATCACGTTCTCGTGGGAGAACCTCTATGCCCGGAACAAGGAGCTTGTCGACCCGAAGGCAAACCGCTACTTCTTCGTGCCCGACCCGGTCGAGGTCACCGTGGAGGGGGCTCCGGTCCACGAAGCCCGTGCGGCCCTCCACCCGAACGATCCCTCCCGGGGGGTCAGGGTCCTCGTCGCCGCCGGCACGGTCCTCCTCCCGAAGGCGGATATCGAGGGGAAGAGCATGGTCCGGCTAAAGGATCTCTACAACATCCGGATCGCGTGGGATGGAGATGTGCCGCAGGTCACTTACGCGGGCGAGTCGCTCGGGGATGCCCGGCGCGAGAAGGCCCCGATCATCCAGTGGCTGCCGGCGGATGCGAGACTCCCCTGCACCCTCCATACCCAGGACGGGGATATCGAAGGGTTCTGCGAACCGCTGGTCGCAGGAGAGAGGGATAACGTCGTCCAGTTCGAGCGGGTCGGGTTTGCGAGGGTAGACGCGGTGGACGGCGGCCGGGTGAGCGCGTATTTCGCGCACCGGTAAGATAATTCATTCTTTTTCGAGATGGTCGGGACGGTGCTCCGGAGGCGGATCCTTTTCGTTCCGGAGGGCCTGTTCAGAAAAAGTTTCGTCCAAGATCACGGGTCGAGGGGCCCTCTGGCTGATGATAACGCCCCGCATATCTGTACCCGCCTTGCTCACCGCCGTACCAGGGGTTATCAACGCCCATGCCGGCGCAAAAGGGGAGGGAGGGGCACCATGGAACCCTTTCCGGCAGAGTGTCCGGGAAAGAACAATCCGGATAACCGTATAGGGCATCTGTCAGGACGGCAAAATCTCCTGCGGACTTTGAGGTTCAACCCCCAAAAGTTAAACATTAATAACGAAATGCCCAAGATTGTATACGCAGGCTGCTATGAAGCG